>Ga0209308_10000442_pt1 | contig 42458 bp, 50 predicted proteins | sample COGITO_mtgs_1204_3_FD_184806 | JGI IMG/M metagenome (GOLD analysis project Ga0209308, IMG submission 184806) | Pelagic marine microbial communities from North Sea - COGITO_mtgs_120405 (SPAdes) (version 2) | ecosystem: Environmental > Aquatic > Marine > Epipelagic ... | reverse complement strand
ATAAAAAAGAAGATAAAAAAGAAGATAAAAAAGAAGATAAAAAAGAAGATAAAAAAGAAGATAAAAAAGAAGATAAAAAAGAAGATAAAAAAGAAGATAAAAAAGAAGATAAAAAAGAAGATAAAAATAATATTAAAAATAAAGTTAAAAATAAAGTTAAATCACTAATGGAACTATTAGGTGATGATAATTTTACAAATAATGTTGTAGGTCTAGTAAGTACTATCATCAATACAAAAGAATTTAAAGGATTTACTAATGAATAAATTTACTTATAATAAGTAGAATATGTTAGCAAATATCGAAGGCATAGAACCGTTATCTATCATGTTTTTAATATTAGTACAATTTGGTGGAAGATATCTCAAAATAGAGCTTACACAAGCACAACAAAAAATAATAAACAATTCTATATTTCAAACAATATTGTTATTTTCAATAATTTTTATGGCAACTAAAAGCTTGGCAAAAAGTGTTATTATAGTTTCATTATTATATATATTTATAAATGTATTATTTAATGAAAATAATAAATATAATGTCTTATCAAAAAAATGGTTAATTAAGGAAAAGATTCTTAAAAACACTAACATAAAATCATTAAAAGATATTTATAAGAAAAATATTGAACATATCAGATAGTGTTCTGATATCTATCAAATACGCGAGCAATAACTATTTATTTTATATATATATAAAATTATATAAGGAATATAATTATATATACTTATAAGCTGCTATAGCTCAGTTGGTTAGAGCACTCGGCTGTTAACCGAGTTGTCGCAGGTTCAAGCCCTGCTAGCAGCGACTATATTTTTTATAATTAATATTAAAAATTATTTAATATTAATTTCTAATTTCAATACTATAATGCAGTATGAAAAATTACAATGGATTTTGTTCACAATAAATGAAAGACCAAGAAGAAAGTTTATAATAACAGATATAGAAAAGCCAAGAAGAAAGTTTATAATAACAGATATAGAAAAGCCAAGAAGAAAGTTTATAATAACAGATATAGAAAAGCCAAGAAGAAAGTTTATAATAACAGATATAGAAAAGCCAAGAAGAAAGTTTATAATAACAGATATAGAAAAGCCAAGAAGAAAGTTTATAATAACAGATATAGAAAAGCCAAGAAGAAAGTTTATAATAACAGATATAGAAAAGCCAAGAAGAAAGTTTATAATAACAGAATTAAAAATATTACATATTTAATAGATTTATGTAATGAATATTATAGAATATAATGATATAGATAGTAAAGGATTAGATCAAAGTATTGTAGATAAATTGGTATCAAAAAGAGAGAAATTAATAGTAGATGAAAAAAAATTTTATTTTTCTCTTTCCCTACCATTGATTGACTACAATAATGATAAAAATATAAAGGGTAAAAATACTCAATATGAAACCGAATTAGACTATTCTAGTCTTCTAACAGAAAAAATAAGTGGTCTATATATATATAAACTTGTTTTTTATTTAGAAAAAGATAAATATATAATTACTGATGACATTGATAAGCTTAATTTTATTGATAAAAATGCAAAAATATTAAAATTATTTATAAATATAATTGATAAATGCGAACGTGATTACCGTAGACTTAATGAAATTTTATATATTATTAAAAAGCACGTAACATGGTTGGATTTTTTTAATAGTTATAAAATGGTAGAATATCTAGATAAATTATTATATTATATTTTATCTTACAATAATGTTGTTAATGATATGATAATGATAGTATCGCGAATTATAATTATAATAGAATATGATAAGGATAAAAAAGATAATAATGATTATGAGTTATTCAAAAATCGTATAAAAGTATTTCAAAAAAATGTTATAAATTTGAAAGATAGTTTGGAACAAACGAGACATGGTACTATGCAAAGAATTGCGTATTTAGATTCAGGGACTTCTCGTATATTAACAATTGTTGCGGCTATTTTTTTACCAACTTCATTTATAATATCATTATTATCAATGCCATTTGAAGGTGTTCCATTTAAAGGTAGAAAGAATGGCTATTTAATAGTATTGTCAATAATAACTGCCATATTTTTAACACTATTATATTTATTTATGGAAGATTTCAAAAATTTATTTAGAAAGCAATAAAAATAAAAATTGATTATTTTTTTAAAATAATTTAAACATAAGACGAGTTATTTTAACTACTATTATTAAGAGATATGTCAATTTATCCAGAACTATCTTACAATGACCAAAAAGTTGAAATCCAAGAGGTTAAAGGTATTCAATTTAGTGTATTGGGACCCGACGAAATCATTAAACGTTCAGTTGTAGAAATCAATAAAACCGATACATACGCTGGTAGCGAACCAATTATAGGTGGTTTATTTGATTCCCGTATGGGAGTATTAGAACATAATCGTATATGTTGTACATGTGAGCAAAAGAATATTTTCTGTCCTGGACATTTTGGACATATTGTATTAGCAAAACCTGTATTTCATGCAATGTTTTTTGATATTACTAAAAAACTATTAAATTGCGTATGTTATAAATGTTCTAAATGTTTAATTTCACCAGATACACAACATAAGGATTTTAAAAACGATATGGCAAAAATTCTTTCTATTAAAAATAATCAAAAAAGATGGGAGGCTTATTACAAACTATGTAATACAACAACGAAGTTGAGATCTTGTGGAGATGACGGTGTTGTTGGATGTGGTGCTTTGCGGCCTACTAAAATTCATAAAGAAAATGCAATGAAACTTATTGCTGAATGGAAGGATAAGAAAAAAGAAGAAAAAATATCGCAAGAATTTACAGCAGAAGATATTCTTAAAATATTTAAAAGAATTACTGAACGTGAAATGGAAATGATGGGATTTATCCCAAAATGGAATAGACCAGAATGGATGATATGTACTGTACTACCGGTTCCTCCTCCTGCTGTTCGCCCAAGTATTATTGAAGAGAACGGTCAAAGACGCGAAGACGATTTAACACATAAGCTAAGTGATATAATTAAGACAAATAATAGTATTATTGATAAAATTAATAAAGGGGCTTCGGAAGATACTATTAAGTATATTACTATGCTTTTACAATATCACGTATTTACATTTATTAATAATCAAATACCAGGTCTAGCTCCTTCACAGCAAAGAAATGGTCGTAAACTTAAATCAGTATCTGATCGTATGAAAAAGAAAGAAGGGCGTATTAGGGGCAATCTCAATGGTAAACGCGTAGATCAATCAGCCCGTTCGGTTATTACACCAGATCCTTATATTAGTATTGATGAATTAGGAGTTCCTATCAGAGTAGCAATTAATATTACTTTTCCAGAAACGGTTAATCAATATAACATTGATAAAATGCGAGAATTAGTAATGAATGGTTCGGACAATTGGCCAGGAGCAAGATATATCAAGAAAAATAATACAACAATCAATCTAAAATATTCTCGCAATCTTGAACAGAATGCAAATGAGTTAAAGTTTGGCGATGTTGTACATAGACATCTTAAAGATGGTGATTTTGTATTATTTAACAGACAGCCTTCTTTACATAAAATGTCTATGATGTGTCATAAAGTAGTTATTATGCCATATCTAACGTTTAGATTGAATGTTCTTGATACTCCACCTTATAATGCGGATTTTGACGGAGATGAAATGAATCTGCATTGCCCCCAAAGTGTACAAACGATGAATGAATTAATGGATATTGCTGCTGTGCCATATATGATATTGGCGCCAAGAGACGGTAAACCAATTATTGAAATAGTCCAAGATACATTATTAGGTTCGTATAGATTGACCAAGGATATTACAAATATGCAAGATAAAACACTGGCCAATATTCAAATGGTTAATAGTTATTTCGGTGGTAGTTTAAAGAAACCTGATAAAAAGTATACATATACAGGAAAGGAAGCTTATTCGCAAATATTGCCACCTGGTCTTTATATTAATAGAAAAAATAAGAAGGATGAAAGAGTAGTTATTAATAATAGTGAATTAGAAAAAGGTAATCTAGATAAAAATGTATTTCATGGTATTTCAACCGGTTTGATTCCTGTAATATATCACGATTATGGGCCATTCGAAACGCAGAAATTTTTAGATAATACGCAGCGCCTAGTATGTAGATGGTTGCTTACAGCCGGATTTAGCGTTGGAATTAGTGACTTAGTCACTGACAAAGATACCGATGAAAAGCTTAAAAATAAGATTAAGGAGATGAAAAAGAAAGCTTATGATAAACTCGATGATATTCGCAGAGGTACTATTGATAATAATAGTATATTTAATAATGAAGAATATATTGAACGCGAGATCATTGGTATTCTAAATGAAACAACTAGTGAGGTGGGTAAGATTGGTTTATCACAAATTGATGAAAATAAGAATAGGATGATTAATATGGTTAAATCAGGTTCAAAAGGTAAGGAAACAAATGTTGCCCAAATGATTGCGTGTGTTGGACAACAAAATGTAGATGGTAAACGAATTACATATGGGTTTACTGATAGAACTCTTCCTCATTTTACCAAATATGATGACGGTCCAGAAGCACGGGGGTTTGTTAAAAATAGCTTCATTACCGGGTTATCTCCCCAAGAAGTTTTCTTTCATGCTATGGGTGGTCGCGAAGGACTTATAGACACGGCTGTTAAAACATCTGAAACCGGATATATTCAACGCAGATTAGTAAAAGCGATGGAAGATTCAAAAATACATTATGATAATACTGTGAGAACAGCAATTGGTTCTATTATTCAATACATTTATGGAGAAGATGGTATGGATGGATGTAAAATTGAAGTACAATTTATTAATACAATTGATAAAGAATTATTAGAAATAGACCAAGAATATAATTTGAAATCAACTGATAATGCATCGATTCACATGACAAAAGAAGCATTTGATAGTATTAATAGCAATACCTATAAAAAATGCAATAAACATTTTGAAGAAATGCTAGAAGACAAAGAGTTTTTGATTAAATATGTATTTAATGGTGAGAAAAAGAAGTTTATTAATTATCCAATTCCATTTGACAGAATTATTAATAACGCAAATAAACGATTGGAATCAATTGGCGTTAATGCTTTTAAAACGGATTTAAAACCAGATTATGTATTGACTACAATTGATAAACTTAAAAATGAGTTATTTATAAAAAATAATGTGCAAGGAATGAAATTCTTTCATATCTTGCTGAGAATTCATTTAAATCCCAAAAAATTAATATTTCAACATCATTTCACGAAAGAAATATTTGATTGGATTGTTGAACAAGTTAACGAGTATTTTAAGCATGCTATTGCGCAACCAGGAGAAATGGTGGGAATAGTTGCTGCTCAAACAATTGGAGAATTAGGCACTCAGATGACACTTGATTCATTTCACGTGTCGGGTACAGCAGCTGCGGTGAAAGCCACATCAGGTGTACCGAGACTTAAAGAGATTTTATCGGCCACAAAGAAAACGAAAACTCCAACATTAATAATATATATGAAACAAGATGTGGCAAGTATTGTTAATCCTGATATGAATGAAGATGGAGAAATTACAGATTCGCGTATTGAGATTACAAAAAATCACGCTATGAACATCAAAAATTCAATTGAAATTACAAAATTATCTGATATTCTAGAATATAGTGAAATTTATTGGGATAATGGAGAATATTATGATACAAATATTGAAAAGGACCAAGGTATCATGAAGGTATACAAAGAGTTTGAAGAGATTGAAAGCAATACATGTAAAGCACGCAGTAGCTCGCCATGGGTTCTAAGATTAATATTCAATAAATCTAAAATGAATCTATTTGGACTTAAAATGATTGACGTTTATACTAAATTAAATTTAGCTTACGACAAATATATTGATTGCGTATATAGTGATGATAATGCAGAAGAGTGTATTTTCAGAATAAAATTAACAGAGGCGGCATTAAAAGACGTTGATGATAAAGACGAAATAGCTACAATTAAAGCAATCGAACATAATATTGTATATCAAATTATCTTAAAAGGATACAAAGGTATCAAAAAGGTATCTTTGAATAAAAAGAAATATACTAAATATAATGAAGAAAATAACAAATTTGATAACATGGTTGAATGGGTATTAGATACTGATGGTACTAATTTGATTGATATATTGGCTAACCCCAATATTGATTCAACGAGAACTATTTCTAATGATATTCGTGAAATTTATGATACTCTCGGTATTGAAGCTGCGCGAAATGCATTATATAAAGAATTAGTAGCAGTTACAAGCGAAGGTTCAATGAATTTCCGACATATGTCTCTATTAATCGATACTATGACGTATAAAGGACAATTGATGTCAATAGATAGGCATGGTATTAATAGAGGTGATATTGGACCATTAGCCAAATCCTCATTTGAAGAAACAACGGATATGTTAATTAATGCAAGTATATTTGCTGAATATGACAAGGTTAATGGTGTATCAGCGAATGTTATGCTAGGTCAACAGCCACCATGTGGTACAGGTGATAGCCGAATATTAGTAGATGAAGAACACATGATGGAATTGCTTAAAGACGTTGAAGATAATAATCAAGTATTAGAAGATATTCAAGAAGAAGATGAATCAACCGAAATATTCAATAAATGCATTGAAAGTGATTTAAATGTGCAATTCGATTTAAAGAAAAAAGATAGTAGATGCTATAAAATACCTGAACAAAAAGTTAAAATTATATAGGAGACGTTGATGTTGACGATGATATATCGTCTGATTTTGTTGAATCTAATATTTTAGTTTTAATTTCATCAGGTACATCATTCAATTCCATATATATTAGATCTTTTATATCTGTATTTTTAATTATATAATAACTTATATTTGTTTTTTCTATCTTTCTATATAACATTATTAAAGGTCGTTCCATAATATTATTTTCTGCTCTAAATACCGATGTCGTTATATTTAGATCTTTATCACCTGCTCTTTTGTCAACCTTAATGCCTTTGCCATATTCTGACCTGTTGTGTATTAATAATATGGATATGTTTAATAACTTGGCGATATTAAATATATCTATGTCGCCTGGATATTTAATTGCACCATTTGTTACTATATTATTTACTATTTTATATCGTTCGTCAAAAGAACTTTTATCAAAATAAGTTTCAAAAAATATTTTAAGAGTTTTAAATGATTTTTTAGTCTTATTGACACTATTCATTTCTTTTAAATAAGCTTGATAGAATTGGGGATCCTTAAATAATTTTTTAATTCTATATTTTTTATTTTTATCAAAATTATCTTTATTAAAAACATCTAAATAATAATTATTAGAATTTGCTATAATATCTTTGTATGAAACAATATTTATATTTAACCTTTCTAATAAATAATTACATAACTCGTTAATATAATTATCTTTATAATCAGTTTTAATATATCTTAATTTGTACCATATCTTCTTTTTATATTTAGTCCATTTGCTATTTAGAACATTTTCTTCACCAGTAAATATATCTGGTAATTTTTTATCAGACACTTTAATTGCATCTAATAACGTGTAGTATTCAACGGTTTCTTCAATATTACTTACATTATTTGGCAGAGCTTCATGGTATTTTATTATTGATAAGGGTATTTTATCACCTATCGCATATTGTGTAAATAGTAATTCCTTTCCATTATCTTTTATTTTATTTGATAGCTCATTAATATAATCATATTTTGAATATAATAATGATTTATTATACCATTTTTTAATATTTGCCCTTGATGATAATGGTATTTCTTCAATAATTATCTGAATATCTCTAATATCTTTTGAATTATGCGATGATGATTCAAATTCGCTCAATAGCTCTTTGACAATTTTTCTTCTTGACTTATTACATAATGCTTTATAATATTCGTCAGTAAACTTCTTATTTAAAAGCTTGTTTTTCACCAATAATCGCATTTTTTCTAATTTATTTATTTGTTTGTCATTCTTTTCAATATATTTATTATAGTTATTTTTATTATTAAATGGTAGTATAAAATTATTGTTAATAGTCTCGTATTTCTCATCATTTATTTTTATTTTAGTTCTCGTTATTTCCTTTGTATCTAATACCGTTTTGCCTATTTCAATACTAAAACCCAGATCCTTTATATTTTCAAAACCTTTTTTAAACTTTTCAAATATGCCTTTAACAATTTTTATATCGTATTCCTTATCAATTATATCATCTATGAAAATAACACTTTTAATATTGTATTCTTTCATTAATAATGGTAATATTATAATAGATTGTTTATTAAATCGTAACAACATTTTGTTTTTTAAGATAATTTTGTCAATTGTATAATCTGTATTTATTATAATTGATTCGAATCTAAACAATTCGCTTTCATCCTTCAATAACTTATGTAATGCATTTATATTATCTTTATTTGTAAATATTCCTATATCATATTCATCAAACTTATTTTTATTAGTACAATTTATCAATATATCTTTAATAACATTATATTCTTCTAAATTAAATATTTTCTTATCACTTTTCATATTAATTGATCTTGATATTAATGGTTCATAATGATTATTTTCCTTTGTTATCATAATAAATTTGGGATTTTTATCTAAATACGAGTATAAATCTATATATCTAGTGTAGTAAGGACATATCATATTTATTTGAATATTTTCATTTATTTTTTCTATATCCCATAGTACAATTAATTTTTTATATAAAATCGCAACCAATGAATTAAGATATTTGATAGTTTTATCAAAAGGATAATTATCAGCAGACAAGTATTTAATAAATTTTAAATACGATTTATATATATACAAATATCTTGACCTTTTATAATTAGCGGTTTTGGAATTATCACTTGAATCCGGTATATCCAGCTCTATATTTTTAAAATTTTTATTGAATTTTATAAAGCTATTATACATATCCATATTATCCTCTGCTATAATTGGTTCTAGAACAACAAAATCTTTACATACATTACCATTATCAAGAGACATAAATGTGATTATGTCTAATTTATCAATAATATCTTTAATAAATTCGGTCTTTGTCTTTCCTAATAAAAAAGCAACGACATTAACAATGCAATCGTATTTGCTCGTGATATCTTTTTGATTTATTATACTTTTCCGTAATATACATTCTCTTTTATTAATATTATTTGGAGAAAGGCATTGCTTATTATATTCGCCATAATTATCGGGCTTTAATATCTTATGTAACTCTTTTGATATATCACCATACCGCCCCTTATATGGTAATGGTATTTTGTTCATTATATAATTTTTATCATCATCATCTAATTTGTCTGAAACTTTTGAATCGGGCTTTTTGACAGATACCTTAGATGGCTCTATTTCCTTAGGTTTCTTCTTACCACAACATGGTAAATTTATATTTTTAATTAAATATGCATATCGTGGTTTATTTGAATTATCCATCTCTTTGTTCATTTTCATTGGTTCTTCATTTTCACCAGGACATTTCGGATTTTCTAAACTTTCATCTAATGGTATTTTACTAATTGGGCACCACAATCTAGGACATGTATAATAATTTTTTATATCAGGATTACTACCATATTCAATAACATTATCAAAATACTTATCATAACCCTTTTCTTTAATTTCATCTAATTCCTCTTTTGATAGGACCACAGGTTGTGTTTTTTTTTGACATTTACGTGATTTATTATCATCTTTATATAATTCTTTGTCAGCATTACGCAAGCGATTTATCAAGTAGTTTTTATATTCGTCATTTTTAACACCGCCACCGCCACCCTTGGCAAAGTCAAAGTTATCAAACTCCTCGCCATCATCATCTTTGTCAATTGAATTATCATCAGGAGATTTAGAAGAGCTTTTTTTAGAAGGCGGTTCAGGTGTTTTGTCCTTTTTCTTAATTACTGGTTTCTTTTCTATAACACGTGTTTGTTCTATTATTTTAGTAAGCCAAAATTTAATATTATCAAGCTCGTAATATGATTTGCAATTTTTAATATCAATTTCAAATCCACTACCACTTTTTTTAACAACAATATAAGTACCTTCAATTATATTTGGATTTTTATCTAAGTCATTAAATCCGATATCTCCTATAATCTTTAATTCTTCTTTAACCAATGCAACAGATTCTATTTTTGTATATTCAAATTGCATTAATTCCTTTACTATATCATCTTCCAACATACCAACAATTAATCTAGATTTAATATATGCTGTAACATCAAATTTATTATTCAATATATCATTAACTCTCTTGTAGCTATAATATCCACTATTCCTTTTCTTTTCATTTTTAAATATTATAGCTTCAAATATATTAGAATATGTTCCTATTTTTTTTATTAAAGTTGGATAATCTATATTATCAACCATAAACTTAACTCTTAAATTAATATCTTTTTCTTTAAAATCGGTTTTGATATCAATATATTTTTTTATATATTCTATAAAATCCTTTTTATCACTAATAATATTTGCCCATTTATTACCATTATCTATGGGATATTTAAAATTAATAATTGCATTGGTATTTGATATAGATAGTTTAGATGTTTTTCCTTTATAATAAATATTTAATAGTTCATCCTTCACATTTAGTAAGTTAAAAATAAATGCAAGCTCTTTTTCATTTGAAAAAGTGTGCTCTTTAAACAATTTATATATTGCATTATTATTATTTATTAATTGCATAATTTGCATATTTTCATTGGTTTCTAGTTTATCAAATAATATCAGCAAAGATTCTATGTTATCTAATTTTATTTCAAAACTGACATCATTATATTCTTCTAATGATAATTTAGCAAATTTAATATCCTTATTATATAAATTAACTAGTGGTTCTTCATTTTTAATTAATTCTTTAATTTGTTTAGTGAACTCTGGTAGTTTTATTGATTTATCAAAATAATATTTTATATCATATCTAAAATCACTATAAAATACTAAATTAATTTCTGTTTTTTTGAATAGTTCATATTTGTTTGTTATAATTATAGGTTCTTTTAATGTGTCCGAATTTCTATCGTTTGATTTAAACGGGTTTATGTCATAGCCTTTCCATTTAATTTCTTTTATATCGTATAGTAAATTTTCCTCATCCCAAAAATAAAACGGCAATTCAATATCTTTTTCTTTTTGTAATATATAATATACAATTTTATTAAGAGCATCATGATAATTATTATCTTGAAATATATATTCATTAATTATGATATAAGTAGATTTATATACATTTAATTTATTAGTATCAAAAACATAAGTTTTATGTTGCTTTTCATTTAACCATCTTTTTACATAAATAGGTTTTAATAATTCCATTTTAATACGTATATTATCTAATTAAATAATATATTATTATAGAGTAGTAATTATTCAAATAAAAAATGTCTCCTCCTACAACGTTACTCGACGGATTAATTAACACATTAAATAAAGCCAATAATTTTGTTAAAGATGAAAAAAAAGATACTGTTGGAATAATAGATATATTTATAACATCATTAAAAAAAGAGAATTTTTCTGATGATTCAAGTATTGATAATATAAGAGACGCACTTAAAGCAAGAGAACAGGAAAGAGAAAGTGAAGATAAAATTATATTAGGTATAGAACCAGAAGATGAAAGCACCGAAGATAAGACCGAAGAAGATAAGACCGAAGAAGATAAGACCGAAGAAGAGGAAGATATTATGGGTAAATTTAAATGGGTATTGATAAGCATTTCTACATTTATTGTTTTTTTGATTATTGGAGGAGTAATGTATTGGTTTATATCTGCACAACCAGAAGAAACAATTATCCCACCCAACAATCAATTAAATGCAATGCAAAAACCACCTGAAAATGTTCAAGAATATTCATATTTACCATTTATGAACTCTGCTGCTAATGAAAATCATGATAATGCTAGAAGAGAGGAAGCACAAAGAGTTGAAGCACAAAAAGTTGAAGCACAAAGAGTTGAAGCACAAAGAGTTGAAGCACAACGAGAGGAAGCACAACGAGAGGAAGCACAAAGAGTTGAAGCACAACGAGAGGAAGCACAACGAGAGGAAGCACAAAGAGAGGAAGCACAAAGAGAGGAAGCACAAAGAGAGGAAGCACAAAGAGAGGAAGCACAAAGAGTGGAAGCACAAAGAGAGGAAGCACAAAGAGTGGAAGCACAAAGAGAGGAAATGCGAATTCTAGAACAATCAAAAATAGAAGAAATGGAACTGCGCAAACAAGAACAATCCAATAAGGAAGAAATGGAACGAATAGAACAATCCAATAAGGAAGAAATGGAAAGACTCGAAAAAGAAGCAACAGAAAATAATAGCGATACATCATCTTCATCATCTTCATCATCTTCATCATCTTCATCATCATCTTCATCATCTAGTAGCTCTTCTGATAATAAAAAAGTTGAACAAAAAATAGGCGGTGTAAAAAGACAATATATAAAACGACAATATAAAAAAAAAGCTAAATAATTCCCTTATAATATTCCAATTTTTCCTTGATAAAATTATTTAAATAAAATCCAATATATACTCCTATTATCAATATTATTAGAGTGATTACAGAGTTGGAAAACATGTAATATATTAGATATATTATAACTACGATAAGTGGATAATAATTACTTATTTTTTCAAAATATAATGATAAATTTTCCATTTAATTATATGAAATAAAATAAATTAGATTATAAGAGGTTTAATGTGTCCGACGCGAATATTTGTATTAATCATAATTTGATATCCGGCTTTATTAATGTTCTTTGAAAAAGCCACATCTTCACTACATATATCTCTAATAATTTTACCATCATCGCATTCAATAACTTCAACTTCCGAATCAAAATATGGATATTTTAGTTTATCAAGTACCTCTTTTTTGACTGCCATAAATCCCATGCCAGAATACACAACGGGATAGTATTTAAATTCCGTTTCTTTTTTCCACTCTTCAATCTCATTAGGAGTGCAAAATTTAAAACTACCATTTTTCTTAAAATGTTCTATATCCCAATCTTTTACAAAAGCATAATTTGTCAAATCTGACATTCTATACATACCTGCTACAACCGGGTGCTGTTCGGTTGATTCAATTAATTCAACTACTTGTTCTGGTGTAAAAACAATATCACTATCAATTGTAATCCATATATCATAATCCTGATTATTAAATGGTTTCTGGTCTTCTCCACGCAGAGTATCCAATCCCAATGTATGCATTCTTACAAAAGACACAAATGAGCCAGTTGACGGAGATATCATTATATCATATTTTCGCATATCCCATAATTTACTAATCGTCGCAGTCCAGGCAATTAAAAATTTAGAACTGAAATTATCACCAGGTAAAGCAAATATAATTTTCTTCATTTTAGATATTTCACTATTTTTATTTTCTATAACTTTATTCTCGTCGTCCATATATACATTTTATATATATATAAGTTCTTATATCGTTTTCATAAAATGTTTGCGTAAAATCCATATAAAATATACTTACATAATAATAGATAAGTTTAAATGTCAGATAACGACATTATATATAATATTGAGATAGATTCTTTTTCACCTCGGTCTTCTCAACCTGATAAAATTAATAAGATTTTAAAACCACATCAACTCGCGTGTCTTTACAAAGCTATTCATATGGAAAATGTTGGATCAATAAATTATAAAATTAAAAAGAATAATATAAATTTACCCACATCTTCAAATGATATGAATTACGAAAATATTAAAATATCAACTAATATTGGAATTCTAGGAGATATTGTTGGTTATGGCAAAACATTATCTGCATTATCGATAATTGCACATAATCCTTTGAATAATATACATGTTAATAATGTTATGGTTAATAGTTATCATAGTAATAAGGCTTATAATTATTTTACAGCAATATCTGATAATAAAAAAACTCCAAATATTCAAGAAATGATTAGTTCTACTTTGATCATTGTACCGCGCGGGCCTGTTTATGTCCAATGGGAAAAAACATTGAGAGATAATACTAGTCTTAATTATATAGCAATTGATAGTTTGACCTATATTAAAAAGAATTTACCAGAATATAATTTAAATAATGAAAGAGAAATAATAGATTATTTTAACAAATATGATGTTGTATTAATCAAAAATACAACGCTATCGCGATTTTTGGATTACTATAACAATAGTTATAAAGCTAAATTTATAAATAGATGGAAACGTATTATAATTGATGAATGTCATGATATTATAAATAAAATAGAAATTTTCAATTATTTATTTATATGGTTGATAAGTGGAACTTATATGAATATTTGCGACAAATACTCATCAACTTCATATTCACAATACTATAATATTAAGGATATATTGAAAGAAGAATATATAGATTATTTGCTTGTAAAATGTGATAAGAATTTCGTGAAGGAAAGTTTTAAGATACCTGCTATGGTAGAAAAATATTATTTATGTAAAATGTCTAAATATTTAAAAGCAATTAAAAATTATATTAATCAAAGTGTTTTGGAAAAAATCAATGCAAATGATATTTCTGGTGCAATTAAGGAATTAGGTGGGAAAAATGATACAGAGGAGGGTATTGCTAAATTGATATGCAAAGATATGAATAAATCAATTTATAATAAACAAAAAGAACGCGATTTTGTATTGGGTCTTGATATATCAAGCGAACAAAAAGCCAATAAAGTAAAAAATATAGATAACGAACTAAAAATTTTAGCAGAAAAACTTAAAGATTTGACAGAAAGAATTACGGAAATAAAAAATAAGACTTGTTCTATTTGTCTAGATAATATCAAAAATCCAATTTTGCTTGATTGTACTCATATATTTTGTGGTTCGTGTTTAATGCAATATCTTAATAACGCCAGTATTACAAATAAAAGATGTCCCGAATGTAGATGTGAAATTAAAAGTACAGAAAATTTAACAGCAATCGTATCTAATAAAAAAGAAGATAAAAATGAAATAATAAATACTAATAAATATGATTTAATTGGCAAAGGACTATTGAATAAAGAAGAAACCTTATTGGAATTGATAAAAAATAATAGAAATGGCAAATTTATTGTATTTAGCAGAGTTGATTCGTTTACAAAAATAATTGATGAACTAAATAAAAATGATATAACACACTCATTGCTCAAAGGCCATACATCGCATATGATGAAAGTGTTAAACGATTTCAAATCTGGCAAAGTTAATGTCATATTATTAACTACGCAATATGCGGGTTCGGGTATAGATATTAGTTGCGCGACTGATGTTATTATATTACATTCTATGGATATAGATAAACAACAAGCCATTGGTAGAGCACAACGTGTTGGTAGGCACGAATATTTAAATGTTCATAATTTATGTTATGATCATGAAATCCCTTCTTTATAATATATATATACATTAATTAGAATATAATATGGAAAAGGGAGGGTTCTTACCTAAAAAATTAGTGAATATTTTTAGAAAGGCTAAACATCGTATGCGTCCAATACAACGTGGTATATCAAATATATCAAAGGGCAATAGTGTTAGTAAAAGTGATATTAATACGGAAACAAGCTATATTATAGCAGTAACATATAAATCAGGAACAAAACGCGTTTATAATGATGTGAAAATTAGGGAATATAAAAAGAACTTTATTTCATTCGTATATAATAAAGATTATGAGGCATTTAAAATAAGAGATAATACTTCACCAAAACCCCGTACTATACGCGATTTTGCAAATATAAAATTTTACAATACTAAAAAAAATAAACCTATTTCTCTATCTGACATATCTGACATAAAACTAAGTAGTTCTAAAAAAAGTACATCTAAATTAACTCCTAAAAAATCTACTTCGCGAACTATGAGTTTGCAAAATAAAGTTACGCCATACCCTGTATTTAATACAAGCGAAGGATTACTTACTAAAAAAGGTGGGAAGAAAAAATAAAAAATTGATTTATTTTTATGATTTTAATTGTACGATATTAAAAGAATTGCGATATAAAATGGTAGATGTTATGAATGCACTGATTAGGCCGTCCTCTACGTTGAGGACCAAGAGACAGAAATATAGAGAAGGTACAGAAAGTTTTAATGAAAAACTATTAGGAGTATTTACATCAAAATATTTTGAATGTAATGATAATATAACCCCTCGTTTTTCAAGTGATAAACAAAGAGATTATCTTCAAATTGCTGCGAAAATTGCTGAAAAATCCCCAATGTATCCACATAAACATGGTGCTGTAATTGTTTATAAGGATAAAATTATAGCATCCGGTTATAATTACTATATGGGAGATTTCAGTATTCATGCAGAAGTTGCTGCCATTTCTAGAATAAAAAAAAAACAAAAACATATTCTTCGCGATTGCGATATATATGTTGTTAGAATAGGCCCCAAACGTCTTAATAATCCATTGAAATATTCTAGACCTTGCCCGAATTGCCAAGATACCATTATTAAGAATAATATCAGAAATGCATATTATTCTACTTCTTATGAATATGACGATATCCGAAGCACAATTCATAATAAAAACGTGTGTGATTGTAAATTTACATAAATTATAAGGTTAATGATACTTTTGGTATAATTCTTTTAATATTCTTTTTAACAACTGTTTGTCTATCTTCTTCAAAAATCTGTTTGAGTAATTCTTCCCCTGATAAATTATTATATTGCATTATTTTTGTTTTTATATCATTCATTTTGATTGGCACTTTACATTCCTTGATATTTGTTTTAATACGACCATGTTGCGTATTTAAATCATTATATTTGTAATTAAACATAAATTGTTCTATTTTTCCATTTAATACTCTCTGATAATTTTTTCTCTCCTTTATAGCTGTTTGTAATTTTCTTATCTGGTCGTCATATTTAAACCAATCATTAACTAGATTCTTAAAAGTATCTAATTCTTCCGTAGTCGGCTCTATCCTTTCTTCATTAATTACATCGTCTACTATTGAAGCAGATTCGGTCATTCTTAATACTAATAATATTATATATAATCCTTAAATTATTTTGTAAAAAAATTATTTAGTTTTCTTGCTTTTTTTTCTCTATCATATTCTCCAATTAATTTTCCATTACTATATTTCATAATTGTTGGATACCCAATTATATTTTTCTTAAATTTAACGCGCAAATATTTGATATCATTAGCTTCGGCATTAATTATTATTACATTATTATCTTTAACATGTTTTTTAGTTACTCTTTTCCAAAATGGCATTAAATCTATACAATATCCACATGTATTAGAATGATATAATACGACCACGTTATTATGTTCAATTAATATTTTATTGATATCTTTTTTGTTTAAATTAGTTAAATTATATATCATTCTATTTAGTTATTATTTTTTATTTAGTTAATAGTAGAATTATGAATAGTTATTATTTACTAGACTGTGATGAAAACTATAATATGAGTGATATTAGTACTAAACAATCTTGTAATAATATGTCAATATTATCAAAAGATTATACCTTAACTCAAAATAGAAACTTTTCTGATAGAATACAAATGGAAAGATGCGAATTTAATAATAACTATCACAATGATATTTATAATATTAAAACAAACGAAAGTGAATTAAATAAGGGATTTTCGGTCAATAAAAAGAGTTGCTTATATAAAAGACCATTATATAACGAAGGGGATTGGGTAAATCAATATGACTTATCTAATACCTATAAAAATAGTATGTTATCCGGTGGATTATTTAATTACCAATCCAAGTCTAAAACTAATTCTATTTATAAAACATGTAATGATAACTCCTCGCTACTCGGTGAATGCAAAAAAGGTCCATTTAATATATTTACACAAAATTTCACTAATAGTTATGATAATTGTGTATAGTAGTATAATAATCTTCAATAAACATTTTAATGATTTTATATTTATCTTGACTAATTGTTTTACCCTTTTCTGTTTTAATATGTTGCATTAAAATTGTTGTGCGATGTTCTATATTTTTAATAATAGTATCAATATTATTATTTCTATTTATTATACCATATGTAAAATATCGCGATATACCCATTGAACCCAATGATTCTATTCTATCTGCATCTCTTATACAATCTAGTTGTTTATTTAAGTTATAACATATAGATTTGGTATTTGCACCATTCATTTCAATTTCCTTGGATAAGCTAACATTACATGCCAAATATACTATTTTATTTATTGTATATGTGTCCAAAATATCCTCAAAAAAATCTGTTAATTTTTTCTCGTGAGCCTGTTCGTCTTTATATTTAATATCACAAATGTCGTGAACAAGCGCAGCCAATATTACTTCAAATATTTCTGTATCATTTAAATTTTCTGATATCGCTATCTTCGTTGCTAAACACTTTACTCTCAATGCATGACTAAAATTATGCGAATCATCATATGTATCCATTATTTCTTTTGCAAATAATTCTGTTTTATTTATGATTTCTATATCTACCAGATAATTCATTTATCTAAATTATCTTACGATAATAGTAAAATAACAATATTTTTTATATAAAAATTGATATATTACCATTTATGTAGACATCAATGGCAACTAATTATGTTGGCGCACATATTAGTCGTGAAAAAACTATTATAAAAACTATGGAAAATATTAAAAATGCTGGTGGTAATAGTTTACAAATATTTGTATCTAATCCCAGAAGTACATCATTGGTTAATATTGAAAACTATCTGACTATATCATCTGACATTAAAAAATATCTAAACGAAAACAATTTTAAATTAATCATTCATTCGCCATATGTTATTAATATTGCTAGTGAGTTAAAAATAAATAAAAGGACTCTTCCTATCGAAGAATGTTATTGGATAAAATTAATTTTACATGAGTTAATAATTGCTGACCTAATTGGTTCAGAAGGAGTCGTATTGCATGTCGGCAAGTTTGTAAAACAGTCTTATAAAGATGGGCTTGATAATATGAAAAAATCTATTGAGTTTATCCTAGATAATATGATATTTAAAAAACTCAATACTAAATTAATTATTGAAACACCTGCGGGGCAGGGCACAGAATTATTAACTGATTTAAATGATTTTGTTGATTTTCATAATAGTTTTTCAAAAGAGCAACAAAGATATATGGGTATGTGTTTTGACACAGCTCATACTTGGGCGCTGGGTTACGAATTAGACGAAGCTTTCAAAATCTTATTTAGTAAAACTAATGCTAAAAACGTTATTTTAATCCATCTCAATAACAGTCTCGTTAGTAAAGGTGCGAGAAAAGATAGACACGCAGTAATGTTAAATGGTACGATACCAAATTCTAAAATGAATAATTTTATATCCTCTTTGAAAAAATACAAGCCTATTATTATATTAGAAACACCATCACAATCTTATAACGAAGAATTCTCTCATATTTATAAATTATTGTCTTAATCGTCTGCTAAAATCCAGTCTTCTGGGCGCAAATCATGTAATTTATTATTTTTATAGTATGGTCCGAACCATGTATTAGGGGCAACTACTAATTTTTCTTTTTTTGCTAGATATGCACCCATCCACGAAAATGTACTATTAGCTATTATAAAATTATCACATGAAGCCATTAATAATATTTGTTTCCAATCTGGAATATTATCTGCTACTTTTTTATAATTCATATTTGGATAATGTTGATTAATAATTTTAATATATTCATTCACAAAATTATTATCAACTTCTTGACAAAATAATAGAATATTATAATCCTGTAACATTACGTCTTTGTTAGCTAATTCTTTCAATGCATTTAAATAATACTGTACGGGTTTAATAGGATGCATATTTTGTAAATTATAATAATTACCTATACGAAAATGTATAGCAATAGTTTTTCTATTAAAATATTCTGGGTATTCATTTTTAATATCTAATATTTTCTTATCAATATCTAAAATTCCTTTGATTTTATTTATATTATGTTTGAAATATTTATCGCTTTGAAAAAAACCCTGTAATACTACATCTTCATCATATTCGGGTATATTATTATAATTAAATTCTTTTTCTTCATATTTCTTAACTATATCACACTTATCACTTACTTTATCCTTTATTCCATCGAACATATTATCCCAATAATATCTCTCAGTTTTAAAGTTTGTTTTATCATAATATATATTATAGTCATCGCAATAATCAATATAATATGATAACATATTAAATATCATAAACATCTGGTTACCCAATCCAGAATGTATATTAATGCCGACCTTTTTCATTTTAATATATTATTATAAGATTACCTTATATAAATAAAAATTGATAATATTTATTTTAAATAATAATTAAAATGACTGATAAAACTACTCCTATTACTATTGCTACGGTTTTTAAACAACGTATTGTGGATATGCCTGATACAATTGAAACCAAAAAGGATATTGAAACTTATTCCAAAAATCTAATCAAAGAAATTTTAAATGATTTTAAGAAAAAAAATAAAAAGGATGGTGTTGATCTACCAAAGAAACCTCTTAATCCATACCAACAATTTGTTAAAGATATGCAGCAAAAAATTAAAGATGAAAATCCCGAATTAGACGCAAAGGAAAGATTCTCTAAAATTGCACAAGAATGGCAAAAGCAAAAAGTAGCTTAGATATTATTAATTATCTTTAATATTGTCCCAAATCCTTCTGCTATATTTAATTCATTATTATCACTCATCATTCTAACATCAAAATGAATCCAATTTTTTCTATATTTTTTTTCTACAAAATTCATAAGAAATAAACTTGCCATAAAATCATCACCTTTTTTACATTTATATCCACTATTTTTAACATCCGCGATATTAGATTTAATATATTCCATATATTCAAGCCATGGAGGTATTCTTATTATTTTTTCACCAATTTCTAAACACTGTTTAGATGCTATATTAGATAGTTTCTCATTTATAGTAAAATAAGAAAAACTACTATGACAATACACATCACTTGCAGATGTTAAAGTTGCTATATCAAAAATGTAATCGGGATTATAATTTTTACATATATATGCTAGGGTATCTGCCAATATCAATCTACCTTCGGCATCAACATTGACAATCTCAACGGTTTGGCCATTATATGCCGTAACTACATCTTTTGGCTTTGAAGACGCATTTGATACTATGTTTTCTACCAAAGGGCATAGACATATTATTCTTTTTTTACTATTTTGCTTAACTAAATTATCAAATAACCCAATGCTAACACATGCTCCTTCTTTATCCATATGCATATTATTCATACCTTTAACATTTTTTACAGAGTATCCACCAGTATCTATTGTAACCCCTTTCCCAGCTAAACATATTGTCTTTGTATATTTAACAGGCTTATAATCTAATATAACAACCCTGGGTTTGTTATGAGAATACCCGCCAACAGCATGTATTAAATTTAGCCCTAATTTTTGTATATTCTTATCGTTTAATATTTTAATATTTACTCTTTTACTCTTTTTGAAATACGTCTTAACATATCTTGAAAACTTTTCAGGTGTTATTTTATTAGCTGGTTCATTTATTAAATCTCTTGTAATATTTGCCGAGTTAACAAGATTTATTATTTTGTTTTGTTCCGCTTTATAATGTGGTGCGTGGAACATAATATTTCTATTGAAACTATTTTTTTTATACTTATTAAAAGAATATAAACCTTGAACTATTTTATATATAAACGCATCAATCTTATTTTTGTTTAATTTTCTTAAATTGAATATTACTTCTTTATTCATATTTGTGTTGTAATCTATTATGGTATTTATGCTTTTCGACAATTTTATAATATCTAATGATGATTCTATTTTAATACTACCTTTTTCTTCGCGAGATGATATATGTATAATATTATTTTTTTTTGGTAGTTTACTTATAAAACTAATTTTCATCCTATTTAAAGGTAGATATTATACTTTTATGTTAGTATTAATTCTGAATTTTCAAATTTATATACTTTATCTGCTAATTCAAGCGCCGACTTGCGATGTGCTATTATGATTATTGTTATATTCTTATTATTCAAACAAGCTCTTATTGTATTTTGAACTGTTTCTTCACATTTTGGATCTAATGCAGATGTAGCCTCGTCAAATATTAATATTTTTGGTTTACGGATTAATGCTCGTGCTATTGATATTCTTTGTTTTTGTCCACCCGATAAAGAGCTTAATTCTGTTCCATCTATTTTTGTTTCATATTTTTCAGGTAATTTCATAATAAAATCATGTGCATTCGCTTGTTTAGCCGCATATTCTATTTCTTCGTATGTTGCGTTATCGTAACCATATGCTATATTGTTGGCAATTGTATCACTAAATAATATACTATCTTGTGCTACGTACCCTATTTTACTTTTGATCCACTTATTGTCATATGTTTCTATATCAATATCATCTACTAATATTGCACCTGATTCGGGAGATAATATACCTGTTAATGTTTTAACTAATGTACTTTTTCCTGAACCAGATTCTCCAATTATTGCTATTTTATCACCACTATTTATCTTAAAATTAAAATTATCTAAAATATATGTATCGGATTTTTCATATTTAAATTTAATATTGTTAAATGAAATAGTTCCTTCTATTTCATTTTTTGGTGGTATATAATACCCGCCTTTAAACTCATCGGAATCTAACATATCAATTATGCGTTTATAAGGTTCTCTGCATTTTATAAATTCATTTTTGAAATGAATAATAGCTTTGACATTCTCATATAAACTCTGGTTGTGTAATATAAATGTTATTAGACCATTCATTGTATCCAAATAGCGCGCTGCCAATATTATCGCTATTGTTGTAAATGTTGGTATATTACTGATGAATAGCAAATTAATTCCGTATAATAATGAGTTTTTCTTATCATATTTCTTTACTTTTTCATGTAATTTATAAAAATTAGTATTGCAATTATCTTCATTCGCATATGTCTTTATTACAGATACATGTGATAAGGTTTCATGCGAATATGCATTAATTTCTTTATTCAAATCATCAATACCATTCATATAATATTTGTCTAATTTTTCGTATATATTTGAAATTAATAGATTCAATGGTATAAGGATACATGCTATCCCAGTTAATTTCCATGATATATTAGTTAATAACCAAATTGTAGCTATAACATGTATAGATGACCGCGACATTACATTTATGTTTAAAGATATAAGATCCGATACGGTTCTTACATCATTATTAATGTATTCTAATAAAGTGCTTACTGGTGTTATTTGATAATATTTACTTCTTTGATTTATAAGTTTATTATAAATAATTTTCTTTAATCGGACATTCATACATTTTTGTGAATATGCAAAACATGTACCTCGTATAGATGTTGTTATCATGGCAAGTATATTTGCGTATAATAATTTAAGTAGCCTTTCATTTGAAAAATCTCCTTGCATCAGTCTACTAGTATGTTCACTTGCATAAACACTAAAATACGAACCTGTACAACCACATATTAATCCCAATGCTGTAAACTTAACATCTTTATCACATAAGCTTATATATCTTTTAACAATTGACATTCTTATAAATATATTTTAATTAGAAAAGCTTTAAATCATAATTTTATAGTTTTCGGGTAAATTATTGTTATCTTTTATATTAATATTTTTTAGTTTTCTTTTATCAAAAATGCATTTATTATTTTTAACATTATTTTCAATATCATTTATACAAGCATCAGTATTATGTTCTTGATGCGCAAAGTTTTTGATTTTATTAATTATAAAATCTGTATTACCAAAAAACGAAAGGTGCCATCCTCCGTTTTGTAACAATTTATCGTGAACAGCTCTAATATGCTCAATTAGTTTCTTATCATTCTTCATTAATGAAGTATTATACTTCGCCAATGTTAATAGTTTACCTTTAATCCATTGTATATCTTGTTTACATGTAAAGTTATAATAATAAAAATCCATATCTAATCCATATATGTATTCTTCATTTATTACTATTTTATTATTTTTAATATCTTTTAACAGTTTTTTATTAGGTATCTCATCACAATCGTTAATCATAACGATATCTTTATTATCTAATTCTAATTTTTTAATACCTTTATCTATACAAGCTCTTTGATAATTCTCGTTATCCCATGCATTTTCTGTATTTGGCATATCATTAACAATAATATATGTTACTTTATCAAGAAATTTTTCATATAGTCGTAGGTTATTTTTAAAGTTGAGTTCTTTTTTATTACCTGCAAAAGTTGATGTAGCTTCGACAATTACAAATTGGTCTACTATATCGTACAGTTCAGTAAATCTCAATAATAAGATATTATATTCATTGTAAAATATAAAACAGTCTATGATTTTCATTATATAATATAAAAATAAGATACGTCTTTATATGCGTAAAAGGAGTACATAATTAATAAAAAAGTGTAAATTATTAAAAGTTTATAAAAATTATAGAAAAATAAAATTATGTACTCTTTTTATTAAATAGTAGTAATAATGAAAAGTGCATCTAAGGTATCTCCTAAAAAAGAGTCGGGGTCTCTAAATATAAGTAGTAATAGGTCTTCGTCTGGTAAAAATGCAAAAATTAGAATTATACAAGCAAGTATAAAAAGAAAGCTTTTGTTGAATAGAACATCCTTATTAAGCGATAAAGTGTTTTTACCAGACTTATTACTACACGATGATAAATACACTAGTGTTAGCAAGGTGCAAAAATTTCTAAAAAGCACTCTTCTTATAAATCGTTTTACATTAGATATGCGTAATTACTATTACAATTATATGTTGAAAAAATTACAAAATATAAAACATAATGAATGTTTGGAAGAAAAAAAATATGATGATAATGATGGATTTACAATAAGAAATATTATCAATTTAGAGAAAAAAATAGGCACCGATAGTTTTAATGGGAGTATTTATAAAACAGCAATACGAAATGTTCTTGGAACTTTTCCAATCGCAACAAAATTAATGGAAAATAATAATGAGAATAATACTGAAATTAGATTAATGGAATATATAACTGAAAATTTAATAGTAGCAAAGAAATCAAAGCATTTTTTATTAACATATAAAACATGTGTATGTGATATTGTTGATTATCCAAAGGAGAGAAAACTTATTTCAATTAACGAGATAGCAAACGGTGATTTAAATAGTTTAATTGATGACCCTAAAAATGCTAGGAATAGGGAATTGCTATTTAATATAATGTTTCAATGTTTTATATCCGTTGGTACATTTCATAATAGTGTAAATAATGTTCACCAAGATATACATGCGGGTAATTTTTTATGGCACACAAATAATGAAAAAGGCTATTATCATTATATTTTTAATGGCAAACATTTTTATCTTAAATCGTGTAAATATAATGTTATGTTATATGATTTCGGCTATGCAAATGTAATTAGGTCAAAAAAAAGTATATTAAAAATATTGGCCGATTATACAGAAATAATTACATCCTTTTTAAAAAATGAATTTGAAGACGAAAGCGAAACTATTGCCCCTCCAACTGACGAAATCATAGCTGAATTATATGGGTTAATTGACGTATTGATGGTTGAATATAAAATTATTTCTAACAAATATGCCGCTACTTCATCCTCCCCTGAATCTAAATCCAAATCATATCAACAAATTTATTTTGATTATATTTTAAATAATATTTTGATACCATATTCAAGTAATAATTTGTTATTAACAGATAAACCCGATAAGGTTATAAATAAAACACCTTATTACATAGATATCTAAAAAAGGAGTGAAATGAGTACATAATTAATAAAATCTCTTGAATTTATAAAAGTTTATAAAAATCATAGAAAAATAAAATTATGTACTCTTTTCACTCTTTTTTAATATATAAATAAATAATATGCTATAATAATATGACTCCCTTAAAATACTATACTGTATTACCATATCAATATATACCCGTATATGCTAATTGTAACTATTTATCAGACTACTTATATAATATAACTAAAAATTACATCTATCTCTCTCAATAATTTCACCAGGCTGTGGTATATAATTATTATTGCTTTTATCCACATCTTCTGGTATATTTTCTTCTAATAATTTTTTGTATAATAAATCTTCTATTTCACTATTCATATAATCATCACTGAGTTCAAAAGTATTTTCTTGGCTTGTTTTAACATCACTGTAAGCTGTGCCATACTTCATAGGTACATATTGGTTGAAATCATTTTTATTCATTATATCATATGCACGATATGGATGTAATACAATTTTATCTTCTGCTATAACACCGATTACCTTTACCATAATTATATTAACAGTAAATCCATTTGATACTGCTACTACTTTAACATGTTTTCCTTGAAACTTTCCCGAACGATATAATATCATATCAATATCAAACATTAAATAATTGCTTTTTTTGATATTGGTTCTATATCTTAACATAATATCATGTACAACTTGAATTTCTCTTTTTTCATCATATCCTGGTAAATCCATTATACCATCCTCATTTAATGAAGTTGTTATAATTTCTAGTATTTTATTGTAATGGAATACTAGTTTACTTTTGATAATTTCGTCATCTAATGTTTTCGGATTAATCCAGTTAGTCCATTCATTTCCTTCAACCGCTATTATTATCTCTTCGCAATTATTTTTAAATAATTTCTTCAATTTTTCCGCATATGTTTTGTTATCAAACTCGTAATAATAAACATTTTGTGCCTCGTGTTTAATATCAATATCATACGGAATACTAGAATTAATAATATGTCTATTCCATGGTAATTCACCAGTATTATTATACATAATTCTAGCATTAGAAGGCTTATATTTAAACAAATTATTATACCGAATGGTGGATTCGTTCATATTAAAATTTTCAACAGTTTTATTACTATTTATATATTTTTGAATTACAATAAAATACATTATAATTACTATTATAATTGATATCAAATTAAATGAATATGTTATGTAATTATTATTCATAATTATTATATGACTCTCTATAATTTAATAAGGAAATTATTGTGTTTAATTCATTTTTATTTCTATCGCTAAAATCATTTTCAAAAACATAATCGGTATTACCATTATTATCTTCAATATTTGCACAACAATCATAACTTGTTGTATCGCTACAATTATAACAAAGAGGTCTATTTACATCAGTATCAATATATTTCTTGAAACCTACGCGTTTAACACCTACAGGTAATTCGCAAAAACCATCATTACAACCTCCCCTATCATTTGGATAATTTTTATTAGCTTTATAATAAGGACATTCTTCATTTTGAGAACATTTTTTATCCCATTTGCTATAATAATCTTTATTACTACCGTCATATTTATACAAAGAGTCGCATTCAAATTTATTTGTTATTTTATCATTTCCATAACAGCCATAATTACCAACATTATTGGCTTTATCATAATTCTTATCGACGGCTTCTAGATAATCATCGGGCATTTTAAGTCGTGTAATGAAATTTTCAACAGATTTTACAATATCCAATGACATGGCTGGTATCAAAGTTTTTTTATTACTTAAATATACGTCGTATTTGCGGTCATTTGGATTTTTATTAAAGAGTTCTCTGATATTCCCATAATATTCATTTATAAAAGGATAAAATGGTTTAATCCTATGTATATCAACATCGTCAAAACCATTTATAAAATATTTTTGTTCTTTTAGAAAACTCATATAATTACTATCAATTACGACATAAGTAAATAAATAATCAAACTTTACAGAACCGCTTTTTAAATCATCAGTACTAAGTTTAATTAACGTTATTTTAGATATATCTTGTCTATATGCTTTGAGAAAAGCTTGAATAAATAGATAATCGGTCATAGAAACATATGCCAATGCTTTTTTTCGCATATCCCATATACATTTAGATATACCTAATCTAATAGTGCTTAAACATACGAATATACCTGGTTTATATTTTTCAGATTCAACTTTATTATTTAAAACATAGTAATTTATATATGGGTCTATAATTACGGTTAATTGTTTATCAATGCCAATAATATCGCCGTTAATTTTGTTAGTTAATTTAATATTATCAATTAAATCAGCCATACTATTAGTTGAAACTAATAAGGAAGTTGCCACGTTTAGTTGATTGTCACTTATCAAAGCATTTCCGGTGTTAAAATACTCTTTATTGCATTGGATATTTAGCAATATTACTATTAAAATAATAACTAGGAATAATAATATATTCAAATTCATTTTTTTCTTTCCTTATTAAAATAATAGATAAAGAATGTTTTCTAGAAGAATTATAACACTTGTGATATATTTAATAATAGTTGCTATAATATTTATAACACAACCGTATATTATGTTCGATGGTGATGGTAATATGAAACATTTTGGTTATAAAATAGATAATGAAACTACTATAATACCTGTCATGTTACTTTTACCATTGCTTGCACTTGTTTTATATTTAACAGTATTAATGATAGAGCTAATATATATATGAACAAATTAATAGACGGTTTTTGTGGTAATCATAAAACATATAAAGAAATATTATTATGGTTACAAAATTTTAATTATGATAAAAGGATATCTGCCGAAAGCTGCGTAATAGTGTCGGGAACAACTTGTATAGGTAAAACATTTACAATTAATGCTATTTGCAATTATTTAAATTATGATATAACAACAATAGATAATAATAATTGCTACACATCGTTACAAATGAAGGATATAATACAGAAAACAACAAGTTCTTCACTAATGCAACTTCTAACAAATAATATTAGAAATAAGGTTATAATAATTGATAATTTCGATTGTATATTTATCGCTGATAAAACGATAAATGTTTGTTTATTAAAGATATTGAATGAAAATAAACTCAAGAATATCCCTATAATTTGTATTACTAATAATGATATTATAAAGAAAATCGGTGAAATTAAAAAGGCTTGTAAAATATATAGTCTGGATAACCCAAGCTATAATGATATTAAAGCATTATTGACAAAAAAAAATATCAAAAATATAGATGAATTATATAGTGCTTCAAATTCTAATTTAGAAAAGTTATTCAAAGATATTGAAAATCCGAAAGAAGATTTACATCAATTAATCGTAGAAGATTATACAGATATAAGTTTTTTGTATGGTAATAATTTTAATAGAGACAAAATAGAAAAAATTGTTAGCAAGGATTCATGGATGATACCACTAAAATTTCACGAAAACTTAATAAAAGATTTAGCAAATAGAAAAGGAACTTATAAGAAAAAGAACGAATATTATAAGAATTTCATGGAGATGATGTGTTATTATGATTATTATATGTTTAAAAATAATATTGATGCGTGTATTAACATATTTACTTCATATGTTTATTATTTATCATTATTTGAATATAAAAAAGGGGGGATATCTCGCATGGGTAGTTTTACAAAGATACTAAGCTATTTATCGTTACAAAAAAAAAATATTAAAGCCACATATAATTCTAGTAATTTTCCGCACTATCAAATATCAAATTATCATATAAACTTATGTAACAGAAAATTTATTTCCTTTAATTAGATAATTAAAATAAAAATATGGGAGACGTACAGCCGCAAAATACAAATGACAAAGCAGTTTTAGATAATGTTGGAGATAGCGTTTCATCGGCATTTTCAAGCGCGAAAGATGTAGTAACTGAAAATAAATTGGTTAAGGATACGGGCGCAGCTGTTAGTTCAGCAGCAACTTCCGTAACTAATGCTGTTAGCAATATATCCGTCCAAGAAACAAAAGATGCTATTGTGGAAACCCTAAGTGATAATACAAGTGTACTTTTTTTGGCGATTGTTCTACTTGTTATTGCATCGATTGTAGGCTATATTATTTATAATATTATAACTGATACAGTTTTAAATCAGCAAAAAATATTGATTCCCGGTTCGGATGTACCATTATTTTGTAATGAATTAACGGAAATACCATTCACCCAAAAATTAGAAAATGGTAATGGTAATAAGAGATCATATTGTTTCTGGATATATATATTTAATATAAATAGCAATTCTGGACAATACAAACATGTGGCGCATATCAGTAATCAAGAAAATGATAATATAAAACCACTTAATGCTAGTCCTTATATTATGTTAGACAAAGATAAAAATAGTTTACATATAAGATTTGCTCTAAAATCAGAAATTGAGACATCATGTAGTAGTTCATTGAAAAGTTTAAATTACAGTTCGAGTAGTACTAAGGATTTCAGAAGTTGTACAGTAGGTGGTTCTACCTATACAACAGGTTTTACTATTGATTATGTACCAATACAAAGATGGGTACATGTAGGTTTCGTAATAAATGATATAGGTGGCGGCTCAATAACAACATATATAGACGGTAACTTTTATGAAACATTAGATAGAAATTCGGGATTAGAAGGCAATTTAAGATTAGATAAATTAAATCTTAACTGCGAAGGATCTTTAATAGTAGGTGGAGGTGGACCAGAATCCGGAGATTCAGCCCCATTTGGATTTTCAGGCTTATTAAGTAAGTTTACCATTTTTAATTACGACTTAAATAAAAATGATATGTATAAAGAATACCACAACGGGCCTATAAATGGTATATTGGCATCTCTTGGTATTGGTGCTTATGGATTGAGAAACCCCGTGTATAAATTAAAAGCAGCGAATGTAGAATTGCGAGAAGGTTAAATGAACATTTTATATTTTTTATTTCCATATTTTAAATAGATAGTAACTAATAATGGAAGGTAGCCCCGTACAACAAATTATAATTTCATTAATTATATTATTATTAATGGGATATGTCGCTTATAATATATATTTAATTGAATTACATAATATGTTTAATGGCGAAAATGATATTAAAAAAGAAGTAGACATTATAAAAGGTGTTTTTGATTTTAATGCAAATAAAGAATGGAAATATAATACTTCTAGCAAGTTACATAATAACTATTTACCAATTAAACCGTCTGTGAATCAAGCCGGAGGAGCCGAATATTCTTATAACTTTTGGTTATACGCCGATAAACAAAAATTAGATACATATAATAAAGACAAAAAAGATATAGCCTTATTACTAAAAGGTGAAAAACATTTTTATTATAATGTTAATAATTATAATTGTTCAGCAAGAACTGTTGACGAAACTATTATACCAACAATATTAACAAAAAATCCTTTAATACGTATTAATCACAATGGGTCCAAATTAGCTTTTGATTATAATAATATCTTAACGCCAGATTCCTATCAATACGGTACTAATTATGAGAATGGAAAATGTAGTTTACTTAATACAAAATCTAACTGGGAAGAAAAAAATCAAAATTTATTAGGTATATGGGATATACCATTTGATAGTAAATGGTTTATGGTTTCTGTTATTATTAAAGAAATAGCTGATAACACAAACATTCTATCATCGAATCTCTCTATGTGTAAAATATATTTAAATGGCATGTTAGTATTTGATGATAAAGTTGAAACTACCTATACTGAACTTGGTGAAAGTGATGTCAGGCGTGCTGCTACACAAAGAGACAATAAATCGCCATTATATATAAATCCTCATCTAACAGATGTTATATCTGCGGATAGTACTAATTCTGCGGTTGCAAGCCAATTTTTTGATACTAGGAAATTAGAAGAAGAAAATGTACTCAAAATAGGTGATATTAAATATTTTAATTATGCTATAAATGATGAAATTATAAGCGGTATATTCAATAAAGGCTTAAAGAAACATAGGGCCGTTCAAGAAATAAACGCAGAGGTGGACCATAATAAAATGGTGCCATACTATGAACTTGAAGATAGTAGAATCAAAGAATTATCTTCAAACATTAAATCTAAAATCTAAAAGCATAATGTAATGTGTATTATTGCAATATGCGTTACTTTAAATTTATAGACCTCGTTGTGTGATTTAAAGTTAAAAAGATTTAAATAAATTATATATATTTATTAAAATGCCTCCTAGAATTTCTTTATCTGAATTATATTCTTTAAAAGAAAAAAAAAATAGCGCTAAATATATTACTTTTGATAAAATCATTGAAACATGTCATATAAAAATAAAAAATACTGCTACAATTGGCGGAATGAATATATTTTATGAAATACCATATTATATATATGGCAAACCTCTTTATAAAATAAAGGACTGTATAGAGTATGTCGTTGATGCATTGAGAAAAAATGGATTATTTGTTCAAATACTACCAGCCCCTAATAATAATATCGTATATATTTCTTGGAATCCAAATGAAATATCAAATAAAAAATTATTAATATAATATTATTTACAATATATACAATTACAATTTGCAAAATGCGGGGTTAATATTTTAATACAACTAATACATATGTTTTTATTTTTATTATTATTTGGTAAATTACATATATTACATGGTCGCGTTATGAGCATATTATCAACTAACTTATTAATTTCATCCATTATTATATATATAAAAATATATCATTATATATAAATAAGAGATATGCAAATTTTTGTTAAGACACTAACCGGTAAAACAATTACACTAGAAGTAGAATCTTCCGACACCATTGATATGATTAAAAGTAAAATTCAAGATAAAGAAGGTATTCCTCCTGATCAACAACGTTTAATTTTTGCTGGAAAACAACTTGAAGATGGTAGAACATTGGCAGATTACAATATTCAAAAAGAATCCACACTACATTTGGTTTTACGTTTAAGAGGTGGATATTAATTTTATTTTTATATAATATATGAAGGATTTATATTTTGGACAAGGGCGAGTTGTTCTTGGAGGAATATTAAATGGTTTTAATTTTAAAGAATTAAAAAAAAAATTATTTTATAGATTTTGAGTAGTGCTTCATTGAAAAGTAATTAATCATATTCTATTTCTTGAAATTGCTGTTCTTGAAGAAGCACTTGCAGCTGTTCTTGCTGACAATACTGGGTTATCTGCCATTGCTCTTCGTGTTCTATTAGCTCTCTCGGTATTCGGCGAATCTCTTCTTGATGTCGGTGTTCTTCTCGGTGGAGATGCTCGGCTTCTTGATGTCGGTGTTCTTCGTGGAGATACTCGGCTTCTTGATGTCGGTGTTCTTCTCGGTGGAGATGCTCGGCTTCTTGATGTTGGTGTTCTTCGTGGAGATACTGGTGTTTTTTCCATTTTTTCCACCATTTTTCTCGCGGCTATTTTGTCCCGTAAACTTGTAAAACTATGTTGTATTTCTCCACGACACATAGGACAGTTCTTTTTCTGAATTTTTATAATACCAACACATCCTTTACAAATTTTACTACCTTTATCTGAGCATTTTTTACAATTAAGTTTATCAAATGTTGTTTTAGATTCAAAACATATATCACATTCGTTATCTCCTGCGCCTCCTTTTCTTTTTGTATGCATTTTTCTTGAACTACGAAAGGTTCTTAGTATACTCATTGTTCTATTATTAACTACTATTTTTGTCCCATTTTGCTAGAAAATTGATTTATATTAATTAAATAATGTAGTTCCACAATGACATCAATTATGATGAACCGTTCCCAGATGATTGACGCGTTACCTGATGATATTCTTCGTGAATGTGCAAAATATATTTGCATACCTCCCATTGCTCTTATTAAGGAGATAGAACATTATGGTAAAATAAAAGATTATTTAAATAAATTTAAAAAAGCCAAGTATAATGACTTGGCAAATATTCATTACATTCTTCTCAAAGAATGGTATATTAAATATACAATTAATATGATTGATGAAATTGATGGAGAACACGAAGGAGTATGCACACTCGTGATGTCTTATGAAAAAGATGAACAAAGTAAGATATTTATTGGTTTTATCAAAGATCTATTATTTAAAATAGACCCGGATATTATTGGAGAAAAAATAAAGGACTATATATAATACGTGTTATATAAAAAATGATTAATATTTATTTTTATATTTGAGATATAAAGTATGTATGGATGCTTTAACCTTTTTTTAGGAAAATTTAAACGAAATAAAATTGAAGAAAGTGCTAAGAAGGAAGTTGATAAAAGTATTGAATTAGAATGTATTATATGTTTTGATAAATTTGATAATTCTATCGTTAAGGCACTCATACCCTGTGGGCATCGCTCTTGTTGTGATAATTGTTTGCTTAAAATTAAAATAAATAATAAAAGGTTTTGTTGTCCAATGTGTAAAACCGATATAAAAGATACATTAATAATTTATGAAAATTTAATCGTGCAAAAATAAAAATTGATAGGATGTAATATATATAATTACATCAATCAAATAGATAATGTCAAGCACTTACAAAATCAACTCTCGTATGTTCAACAAATTCGCAGGGAAATATGATGATATTGGTGATATCGTCAAGATCCCAAGGAGTTTCAAGGACAAAAATAATGGGGACAATATTAAGACCAATAAGAACTTCCTAGCTAAGAAGAAAGATAGCCGCTATGCTTATAAGAATCGTCGCACTGTAAACAAAGATTGGAAGGATTTTAATAATAACCAATAATTCTACTTTAAATATCTATTTATATTTATATTTTTATCTTGAATTAATTTGTACAGAATTGTTCTAAAAAAAATAAAAAATGATTATGTCTGTTTTATTTTTCTGTTTACACAAACAACCAGATACACCAATAGATACAAAACAAGTATCTACCAAAGCAACCCAAAGCAACCCAAAGCAACCCAAAGCAACCCAAAGCAAACAATGACCACTATCAACACTGCCTTCAAGGTTTACATCGAGAACATGCCTGATGAGTTCAATACCTTTAAGGATATTAACGAGTACTACAAGAATTTCAAGAAGGAGTATAAGGAGAAAGCCAAGGCAAAGAAGACCGAGAAGGCATTGAGTGTGAGGATGCCGATAAGAAAGAAGGGTTTCAACAAGATTGGCAATCCCAAAAATAAGCGTGATCCTTCACCTTATAACATCTTTGTGAAGGAGAAGTACGCCGAGGTTAAGGCCGAAAATCCTAACTTGGATAATAAGGAAATCTTCTCTAAAATTGCCATGAGGTGGCAAGAAATGAAGATCGATGAGTGCATATTGTGCCAATTCAAGATTCTTGATGCCATACAAAACGATGGAATCCCATCATCGGACACAAATGGTACCGAGAATATTGAATCGGTAGAGTAAATTAAAAAAGTATATGTGTTTATATTTTTATAATTCTATCTTTATATTAGAACAAAGAAAATGGTTTGTATTAAGAATATGGATTGTATTAGTGACATTTATTGTTATAGACATAAAAGTCACAAAAATACAGATTTATTAGTTAATATCATATATTATACTATTGTATTTTTACCATTGATAATTGGTATGTCAATTGGCGCAATATATGGTAAAAAATGGCAAGAAGATAAATATAAGAATTTAATTAAACCAGATTTTTATCCACCAAGTTATTTATTTGGTATAGTGTGGCCGATTTTATATCTAATGATTGGATTGATATATAGTTATTCGTTGTATGATAGAGATTGGACTCCATTTTATTCCAAATGTGGTAAAAGACAGTTTTTTAAAAATAGTAAATATTGGATAATACCAATATTAGCACTAATATTTAATTTTTCATATATACCTGCTTTTTTCAGCGAAAATGGATTATTAAATGGTTTTATTATTATAATATTAAGTTTGGTTTTTGCAATATTGACATTGATTCAGTTTGTAATGCAAAGAGATACTCACGGTACTAAATATATATGGGCGATTTTAGCATTAATTCCTTATATAGCTTGGTTATCTTATGCGAGTTATTTATCGTATCATATATATATATTAAATGACAAAAAAAAATTATAATTATCCTGTAATTGCATTTACAAATGGAATAATATTAACATCTGTGTTAACACTTGGTTTTTATACTAAACGTATCAAAAAAATATATTATGATCCACATATATGGATGCCTTGGAAAAATAGAAATCCTTGGAAAAATAAAATTAATGATTGGTGGCATAATGAAAAGCCATGGATTAATACAAAACCATGGAAAAATGATAATCCTTGGACAAAATAAAAAATTTATTTTATAATAGTGGCTTTTGTTATATTTGGAAACCATCTTAAAAACGGTACTCTAATACCATGTCCTTCTATATTATATGTATTACCTATGTCTAATTTATTAAATACTTCTACACTTGTCCAATGCCAAACATACAATGAATCTTTTAGAATATATACGTTATTATCTGTATCGCTAATACTTTGACTACCTTTTGAATTACTGGATCCGTACGTATGTTTCTCATCAACCGTTATAACTTTTTTAAATTTAGTACCGTATACATATAAAAAATTAAATAACATAATTATAATTACAGTTGCAAATAATAATTGATACGAAATAACAGGTATATAATATAATATATTGTTTTTATCGTTTTTATCTATATAATTGTTTTTACTCATCTTTTATACTAAAAGATAATATTTAAATTAGCTTATAACCATTTTCTGTGATATATTCTTTAACTGTACCAGCATCAATATCTGCTATTTCTAATATTTTCTTTCCGTATGTTTGTGGATTTTTTGGAAATAATTTTGGTTTATGAGGCCAATGAGAAGTCATTCTAAGTTCATAAAATGCCTTTTTCCTTTTATCTAAATCTTTTTCTTTTGCAAGAGACCTAGGTGTCATACAAATATATACTACACATCTATAATTATAATTGTCATTTGCATTTTTTTGCACAGGATTTCCATAATGTAATGTTCTACTATCCCAGAATACACCATATCCTCTTGGGCATTTTATAGCTACTTCACGACATCCTTTATTAATATAGAAATCATATTGAAGCTTATCTTGTAGTTTAAACCAATCTTTTTTATCAGTTATATTAAACTCTTTTTGAAAGTCTGCATGATATTTGTTACTATTTTCTAATATAACTAACGTAGCGTCGCCTTCATTAGTATCATAAGCATTTACCCAACTTTGGATACATTCAAATCCATTACGAGTATAGCTTTGATCAACATGAAACCATGATTTGGATTCGCGTGTAGGTTTATCTAAAATATAGATACTTGCTCCATCAAAACTCGTAATTAAATCATCGGAATCCCATATTTTTTTAAATGCTTCTATAACTTTGGGATTTTGCCGCACATTCCAAGCTAGTTTAGAATGCCCGACTTTCCAATGTTGAAGTAGCATTTTATGATTTGGAAATAATTCATGAATTTGCTTATAACTATCTTTATTGTTCCTATCAATTGGAGTATCAAAATTTTTTGTTAAGTGTTCTAGTAAATCCCATTTGTTAATAATCATTTCATCACATTCATTACTATCTAGCAGCGGAGCGATTGCTACACCATATTTTTCAACATTTCCCTTAATGTTCTCGGTATCACAGAGATATTTTTCGTACTCGTACACAAACGACATGTTATCATTATTACAATAGAAAAAATCAATTTTTATTATTAATAGAATGAATTAATTATCCAGAGAAAAAATGGGGGCTTCTCATTTTTTTTTAATTAGTGGTTTACACGAATTTCTCCCGCAAGCGTCTCTTATGTTCCTGTTGAACCCTGATAGCTCTGGCATCGCGTTCCTTATTCTTCTTGTTTTTATCCATGAACTTCTCCATGAATCCTGGTATTTTCAACATCTCTGTGAAGATTTCATCTCGCGTAGGCTTCAACTTACGGCATTCCCCGTTGTGAAACACCCTCATCAGCTCTCTTTCTACAAGCACGTTAGAGAGCTCGTCAAGGAGCTCTTGGGGCTGAGGATAGACGATCCTCTCACAGATCTTGGATTGAACATCAGTGGGCATCTTCTCAAACATCAGAGACAAAGTAGTCATTTGTTGCTTTGTGTTGCTTTGTGTTGCTTTTCGGGTTTGTACAATATAAAAATTACAACAGATTAGTCAATTTTTATAAAAATCAGTACATTTTATCCAGCTGTTTTTTTTGCCACCCTGGAATAAAAATGTTCCAGAAATAATAAAAATTGACCATGTGAGGTTTCTAATTTATCTTCACCAACAACCACTGGACGCAAAGAGATACAAAACAAGTATCTACCAAAGCAACCCAAAGCAACCCAAAGCTACCCAAAGCTACCCAAAGCAACCCAAAGCAACCCAAAGCAACCCAAAGCTACCCAAAGCAACCCAAAGCAAACAATGACCACCACCAACGCTCTCTTCAAGGTTTACATCGAGAACATGCCTGAGGCTCTCAACACCAAGAAGGATGTTGACGAGTATTGCAAGCAGTTCTGGAAGGACAACAAGGAGAAGGTTAAGGAGGAGAAGGCTGCTGAGAAGGCAGCTAAGGCAGCTAAGGCGGAAAAGCCTAAGCGCAAGAAGGGTTTTGACAAGGACGGCAACCCCAAGGAGAAGCGCGCTCCTTCGGCTTACAACATCTTCGTGAAGGAGAAGTATGCCGAGATCAAAGCAGATAATACCAATCTTGACAGGACTCAGATCTTCTCCGAGATTGCAAGGCTCTGGCAGGAGACTAAGGCAGCTCAGGTTCAACCTGAAAATGTCAAGGAACCCGAACAAGACGATGATATCTCTGAAATCCAAGAAGTTCCCTCCGACGAGGAAGCCCCTAAGAAGAAGCGTGTTCGCAAGGCTAAGAAGGCCATTGAGACCGACGAGTAAAAAAACGTAGAGTAGATATATATGCGTGTTTATATTTTTATATTTTTTTATATTTTTTATATTTAATCAATCTCTATTATTTTAGCACGAATCTTCTCTATGATATCCATAATAGCACATTACATTTTATCCAGCTGTTTTTTTTGCCACCCTGGAATAAAAATGTTCCAGAAATAATAAAAATTGACCATGTGAGGTTTCTAATTTATCTTCACCAACAACCACTGGACGCAAAGAGATACAAAACAAGTATCTACCAAAGCAACCCAAAGCAACCCAAAGCTACCCAAAGCTACCCAAAGCAACCCAAAGCAAACAATGACCACTACCAACGCTCTCTTCAAGGTTTACATCGAGAACATGCCTGAGGCTCTCAACACCAAGAAGGATGTTGACGAGTATTGCAAGCAGTTCTGGAAGGACAACAAGGAGAAGGTTAAGGAGGAGAAGGCTGCGGAGAAGGCAGCTAAGGCAGCTAAGGCGGAAAAGCCTAAGCGCAAGAAGGGTTTTGACAAGGACGGCAACCCCAAGGAGAAGCGCGCTCCTTCGGCTTACAACATCTTCGTGAAGGAGAAGTATGCTGAGATCAAAGCAGATAATACCGAACTTGACAGAACTCAGATCTTCTCCGAGATTGCAAGGCTCTGGCAGGAGACTAAGGCAGCTCAGGTTCAACCTGAAAAGGTCAAGGAACCCGAACAAGACGATGATATCGCCGAAATCCAAGAAGCTCCTTCGGACGAGGAAGCCCCTAAGAAGAAGCGTGTTCGCAAGGCTAAGAAGGCTATTGAGACCGACGAGTAAAAAAACGTAGAGTAGATATATATATATGTGTTTATATTTTTTATATTTAATCAATCTCAATAATTTTAGTACGAATCTTCCCTATGATATCCATAATAGCGATTGAATATATAGGTGGCATATTTGATAAATATTGAGTAACGTTTTCCAAAGTAGGCTTCATATCCTGATATCCTATTTTTTTTAGTACGAAATCATATAATTTACGATCCCTTATCTCTTGCAATAATTCTTTGGACTGAGAATATATGACCTTACTATATATCATATCCTTAATATCGTCAGGCAAAGCATCAAACTTTTCAATATAGCAAGTCATTGCCATATTATAATGTTAAAAATAATTAAAAATAACAATCAATTTTTTACTTAATTGTTACACAATTTCCATCTCTAAACCATCTTTGAAATGTCTTAATCGCTTCGGTATTATCTACTTTTATTATTGGCAGACACCTAAAATCATGTGATTTTATTAACTCTTTATAAATATCATCCTCACTGAATTATATATTTAAGTATTCTTTAATCACACGAGATATCATCCTCTCTGAGACACCATTTATCAACAATCCCTTTTTCATCATCAAGACAATAATGTGTTCCTCCAATTTTTAGAACATCTACATTTCTACATTTTTCTACTTCAATATGTTTAGTACTATCTAGAATATAGAGAAGAGATGACGTGCGATAGTTATAATAGTGATTTAGTTCTTTGTACATTTAATAATATAATGTAAATATTTCTTATATCTTTTCAAAATCCTCAATAATTTCATTATTATCTTTAAGCATATTATATTTAAATTGTATTTCGTCTATCTCTGCTTTTAATAATTTAATTTTATCTTCGAGAATTATTGAATAATCTTGGACACTTTTGTAATTATTCTCTAAATCTTCGTGTTTAGTTTTTTCTTTTTGCAACTCTTTAATAAGTAACTCCTTCTCCTTTTGTAAAACAAAATTATTACCAAAATAATAATCAGTATAATTATTGTTACCACCAAACATATAATGTAGATTTGTATACATTATTTAATATATAACAATTATATTTTTTATATATTGTAAAAAATATTATCTAATCAGTTTAACAAATATAATTTATTGTTGTAATACTGTTTTATCTATTACATACTTAATATAAGAGTTAGTATCTGTATTACAAGGTCTGACTGTCCTATCAGTCATATGAAATATAAAAGAGTATTTATCTATAAGAGGCATTTTCCCTAATAAATCATTCAACAATTTATTTTTTTCTTTATAATTTAAATTATGGATGTTCGCGTTTATATTATCAATTTCATTTAATGAAATCGAACTCATATTCGGGTCATAATTACAATGTATATACGAACAACAACAGATATTATATAATCCAAAATTATTAACCAATTTATGTTTAATATAATGAAAAAGTCTAATTTCGCTCAACAATTTAGAATTTTGAGGATAATATATTTTGGAATATATTTTTAAAATTAAATCTTCCGGTAGCAATGCTATGTATTTATCCATAATATATATATAATATTCATTTATTATTATATTCTTTTGCCTTAACAGGCGTTTTACAAATAATATCCCCACAATGATCCCTATTTTGATACACTGAATTAATATTTGTCATATTATTATCGCATTTTTTAATAGTCCATCGTCCCAACATAGGGGATTTATTACAATTAACAATTTTTTCATACATATTCTTAACACAATTAAGTACTTTTTTCATTATTACTACGCGTATATATTAATATATCTTTAAATAATATTTTACCACGAATCTTTTTTCCCACCATCATAATGCCTGGCATATCCGTTTTTATTTAAACGAACAAAAAAAAAATTATTATTTCAAAAAAAAATTAATTATATGAATAATATTGATGATTGTTTAGACTATAATTTGTATAATTATTTGTACAATAGAAAAATACAACATAAAGAGAATATGAGTAATTTAGAAAATGCTAAAAAAAATTTAACTTTAATTAAAGAATTTAAAAATACAAAATATTATGTAATTTTATTAAATGAAAAATTTAAAAAGATTTAAAGACTACTATAATAATAATAATATGTATTTTTTAAATCATTATAATTATATATTATTTATTTAAATTTTTTATATTTTGTGTTATTTTTACATATAGATTATAATCTAATTTATCACAATCTATATTGGATACAATCTTATTTATTTTACAATATTTTTTTTTCTCATTATCACATAATTTTTTACTAAAACTTTTTAATAGTAAGCAACTTTTATTATGAAAATCAAGGCAATTTTTAAAAGAACATTTTTTTAATTCTATATTAATTTTAGAATTAAAAAAATGTTCTTTTGCTTTAACTAATTTTTTTTGTGCATTTTTATATTCAATAGTTTTTTTTAATTTAATAAAATTTTTTTTAATATCATTAATAAATTTGTTATACACCTTATTGTATTTTTTTTCTAAATCTATATTAATAATATCATATCTATGATCTATAACTATTTGATTTTTATTAAAATTTTCAAAAATTTTATTATATTCTTTATAAGGTTTTAATAAATTATTCTCCTTTTCTATTTTGATTACATTATTTATATATTCACTATGTTTAATTTTCCACCGATTCATTAAATGTTTACATTTAATATCAGTACAATTTTTAATATCAAAATTATTTTTAAAAATTAATCTACTTTCTTCCTTATATTTAGATAAAATTTTATTCATCTTCTATAAAATATGTTATAAAAATAAATTTATATAATGTTGCCAAAGGTCTGCCATATTTATCAAAATCTAAAAATCTAACATTAATAATGTTTTCATTAGAATTATTAATTAGTTCTCTAATTTCTTTACGCGCATATTCTTTATCAATATTT
>Ga0209308_10000430_pt1 | contig 43264 bp, 40 predicted proteins | sample COGITO_mtgs_1204_3_FD_184806 | JGI IMG/M metagenome (GOLD analysis project Ga0209308, IMG submission 184806) | Pelagic marine microbial communities from North Sea - COGITO_mtgs_120405 (SPAdes) (version 2) | ecosystem: Environmental > Aquatic > Marine > Epipelagic ... | reverse complement strand
TTAAAGTTATCGATTTAATTGAGCCATATTCTAAGGGAGGTAAAATTGGATTATTTGGAGGAGCAGGTGTAGGAAAAACTGTATTGATTCAAGAACTTATTAATAATATTGCCAAAGGGCATGGAGGTCTTTCCGTTTTCGCAGGTGTTGGAGAAAGAACTCGTGAAGGGAATGACTTGTTAAGAGAGATGTTAGAATCAGGTATTATTAAATATGGAGATGATTTTATGCACTCCATGGAAGAAGGTGGATGGGATCTATCCAAAGTAGATAAAGCTGGAATGAAAGATTCTAAGGCTACTTTTGTTTTTGGACAGATGAACGAACCTCCTGGAGCTCGTGCAAGAGTTGCATTATCGGGTTTAACAATTGCTGAATACTTCCGTGATGGTGCTGGAGAAGCACAAGGTAAAGATGTATTATTCTTTGTAGATAATATTTTCCGTTTTACCCAAGCAGGATCTGAAGTTTCTGCTCTTTTAGGACGTATGCCATCTGCAGTAGGATATCAACCAACATTAGCTACCGAAATGGGAGCTATGCAAGAACGTATTACTTCTACTAAAAAAGGATCAATTACATCTGTTCAGGCGGTATATGTACCAGCAGATGATTTAACAGACCCAGCCCCTGCAACAACATTTGCTCACTTAGACGCAACTACGGTATTGTCTCGTAAAATTGCAGAGTTAGGAATTTATCCAGCGGTAGATCCTCTAGATTCTACCTCAAGAATTTTAACAGCAGATATTTTAGGAGATGAACATTATGACTGTGCACAAAGAGTAAAAGAGTTGCTACAGAGATATAAAGAACTACAAGATATTATTGCAATTCTAGGTATGGAAGAATTATCTGAAGAAGATAAATTAGCTGTATCAAGAGCTAGACGTGTTCAGCGTTTCTTATCGCAACCTTTTCATGTTGCGGAACAATTTACAGGGATTCCAGGTGTATTAGTTGATATCAAAGAAACTATTAAAGGGTTTAATATGATTATGGATGGAGAGTTAGACAGACTCCCTGAAGCAGCTTTTAACTTGAAAGGAACTATTGAGGAAGCTATTGAGGCTGGAGAAAAAATGTTAGCTGAAGCTTAAAACAAGAAACTATGCACTTAGAAATAGTATCACCTGAAGCTGTATTATTTTCATCTACTGTAGATTCTATATCTGTACCTGGTACAGATGGTGAATTTCAAATGCTGAATAATCACGCAGCTGTAGTGTCTACCTTAAAACAAGGGACTATAAAAATTCATGTTCATACTCAAGAACATTTAGAATTAGACGAGTTACATGGAAAAATAGTAGCTCATTCAGATGATGATAAAGTGTTAACTATTGCTATCAATTCTGGAACTATTGAGCTAAAAAATAATAAAGCTATAATTTTAGTTGATTAATCAGTTATAATTGTCGTAAATAATAAAAAAACCTGAACTATATGTAGTTCAGGTTTTTTAGTTGTATAAACTCTATCAATAAACACCTCAATTTGAGGTGTTATTGATTTAATACCGTTTTAGTTACCAGTAATCTTAACATTATCTATTTGAAAGGTAGTAGTAACCCCTCCATCTGCTCCTTCGTATTTAAAGGCTACATGTAACTTTCCAGTTAAACAAGAGATATTAATTGACCCTGAACTTGAAAAGCTATTGTATCCATTAGAGGGACCCTCTGATAATTGTGCATCAATTTTAATCCAGGTAGCAGTAGTTACATCTCCAGTGAAATCTGATGATATATAAGCTGTAAGAGCACTTCCATTATCATATCCTGTATTAGTTTCAAAGGTTAATTCTTCGTCTGTAGTCCCATCTAAATCAATTTCTGGAGTCACTAACCATGCCTGAAGAGGAGATTCATCGCTATTGTATGCAGAAATTTGCACATATCTGTTTCCACTATAGCTTCTTGATGAGTATAAAGTACTTCCTCCGTTTACATTTACATTGGTCCAACCGGCATTAGTAATTCCTGAAGTAGACGTAATGTCTTCAAAATCTTCTTCAAACAACACAACACTTCCACCAACAGCATTTTCACCACATTCTAAAACAGGAGGGTCACATCTTTCAGTGTCATTAAATTCTAGATCTGAAGGAGTATTTGCAATAACAACTAAAAACTCTGCTCTGTAGTCTTTAGATAATACTGCTCTAAAAGTTCCTTTACCAGAAGGGACAATATTTGATTTAAAACTTGCAAATGTACTTGTTTGTAATTGGATAGTTCCTTCGGTTTCGCATTCAAAAATTGTTCTAAATCCGTCATATTCGTCATTAGATTCACCTGCAAAGGTTTTGTCTAAATCGGATTTTAATATTTGAGCAGAGGCCAATTCTATCATTGTATTGATATGAACACCAGTTATCTCACTTAAAGAGATACTAGTTGGAACTATAGATGCAACAGTTGCTGATCTTATAATATGATCATCAATAGAAGTAGAAGGTATGTCATCTACTCTATCTCCATCTAAAATACCAAGCACATATTTTCCAGCTACTCCATTCATTGGGCTACTATTAAATGAGCTTTCTCCGTCATCATAGGAAACAGATAAACCATCTAATTTTACATATACTTTTCTTCCAATATCATATGTTTCACTTAAAGATGTTTTATTTAAAACTATTTCAATTCCAGCCGTTGGATTCTCTGACTTGTCTTGAATGATTAATTTTTTATAAAAATTTCCTGTTGCATCAGTAGAAACAACATATCCCTCTACATAAGTTGGGGCATTTTCATTTACATCAAATGTATGCACCAAGTTGTCGTTTGAGTTAAATTCTTGCTGTAAAGCAGTTTTAATTGCGGTAATACTAGAATTAGCAATTATAGAAGGTTCTTCTACTGTCACATTAGGAACGGTAAAATCTCCGTCCTGAACACAGGAGCTTATTGTAATGGCTATGGTTAAAAGTGATAAAAAGCCATAATTTTTAATAGTTTTCATAAGTGTATGTATTAATGAGTTTTTCAATTTTTTTAAAATCTGTAATTAACATTTAAAAAGTAAGTAGTTCCTCTACCAAACCAGTATTTGTTTCCAAAAACAGGAGTGCCAAGTTCTTTATCTTCTTTTAATTGTCTGTAATTTGCATTTCTACCTTGCTCAAATCCACCTGATTTGTATTCGGTATTTAATAAGTTTCCAATACTAGCAAATAAGCTGATGTATTGATTTCCAATCTTCCAAGATTTACCTCCAATCATATTTACAACCATATAATTATCAAATTTTTCTTGTTGTAATAATTGACGGGCAATGTTTTCATCGTAATCATTAAATGGAATACCTCCATCATCAGCAAAATTCGAAGTTCTTGTAAGTGGAGCTATGTCTACATAAACATTGTCAAAAAAGTTTGCTGTAGCACCCACAAACCAGTAATCAGGGTCTCTGTATTCAAAACCAACTGAATATGCAGTTTGAGGTCCAGCTGCTAGCTTGTAGTTTTCAAGATTAGATGCACCAAAGTCTTTTCGACCGTTAACAAATCCCGCATCCTCAGATCTGCTATTGTTCTCTGTTGTTAGGTATAAATTTGGATTGTTATCATATGTGTACTGACCAACATTAGCAGCTCCTTTTAATTTTATAGTAGGAGTAACTTGTGCCTCAATTCCAATTTCAGCTCCAAAATGTTTTTTATCAATCCCAGATAATATTTCTTGAACAAATGCTGTATTGTCTCCGCCAATACCATCAGCAAAGAAAAAAGAAATTTCTGTTGCATCTTGTATTTTAGTATAGTAACCAGTAATTTTTGCTTGAACAATTGGACTTCTAAAAATATAACTTGCGTCTGCTGAGAGTACTTTTTCGCTTGTTAAATTTTCAACAGTATTGTTGTTTTCTCTAGAATTTGAAAATGAATTTCTTAAGTTGGGTGCTTTAGTTAAGTATCCAGCATTAGCATTAAATAAATGACGTCCAGATAATTTATAAGTTAATCCACCTTTTGCACCAAAGTTCATAAATGATAATTCCTCAGATTTACCAAGTGAGTTGTCAGGAAAACCTCCATTTTGATATAATCCATCTCTTAGGTGTGTTGTATTTGATGCACTAGCTGCAAGAAAAAAATCAAATTTATTGTACTTAAATTGTCCTTGAACGAAACCATCAACCACATTTGAATATAAATTAAAATTATATTTAAATGTATCACCAACACCAGCTATGTTTAATGGATTTAATAAGTTATTTTGTTTTTCGTCAAAAGAATCTGCAAAAGCATCTGCATCTAAATAACCATTGCCTCCCAATAGATCTATAATTTCAGCAAAGTTTTTTGATGTTAATTGAGTATACTGTACTCTAGCATTAAGAGTGATATTTTCTGATAACTCTTTATTTAGGATTGTATTAACGGTAAATTGAACGTCATCATTTCGATCTTCATATAGAACATAAGAAGAATTTCCACCATTACTAGCATTCAGATTAGCATTATATAAACTAGTCCAATTTAATTGTCCATCATTAAGGAATGCTTGTTCTATTTCATATACATTCGTAAATCCTTGTCTCAATCCATAACTTGGTAATTTTTGATAATAGGTTGGGTCTGGATTAGAAGCACCTAAATTTACAATGTATGGGTTGCCATTTCCATCTAATGCTTCACCGTCAACTCTAGTACCATTATTGTCTATTCTACTATTTCCAATTTTACCAAATTGATAGGATATGTTTGTATTTAGAGAGGTACTCTCATTTAAATTCCAATAATGATTAAGCATTAAAATTGGTTCAGACACTTCTTTTATTCTAGAGTTTCTGATCTTTCCATTTTGAGAACCCCAATAGGAATTGTATTGAATACCTTTTAAATCAAAAACTTCTTGAGTTTGTGGTGCAGATTTACCTCTTTTATTAAAAGCTGTAATAGAAGTAAAACTTAAACTGTGGTTGTCATTAATTTTCTTTTCAATGGATGCGAAAAAAGAAGTAGCATCGTACATAGTTCCGTCCACAAAACCTTCTTTTCCATTTCTATTACTAGCAGCTAGGGTATAAGCCCAGCCGTCTTCAGATAAGCCAGAAGAATGAGTTGCCATCGCTCTGTGAATGTAGCTTCTGTTTGAAGATGCATAGGAAATTCTGGTGCCTTGTCTTTGTTCAGAAGGTCTTACATTAATATTGGTAGCACCTAATATACCTCCAAATGTGAAGTCAGAAGCTGTTAGGCCAGTACTAAATTCTTGATTTCTTAAAACATCATTTAATCCTCCCCAATTACTCCACTGTGGTCTTCCGTTGTAGAGCTTATTCATTTCTATTCCATTAATAAGTACTTTTCCATTTTCGGAATCTAATCCTCTTATTCTAAAAAAGGAAGAACTAAATTCAAAAGCGGCTGTTCTCAAGTAAACATCTCTTGATGATTGAAGCAATCCGGAAATATTATCAGCTGCACTAGTATCATCATTTAATTCATCATCAGAAAGAGTTACTGTACTTAAATCCTCTTCTTCAGAAATATCTAGATACAATAAAATAGTTCCTAAATCAATGGTGTTACCAGCTAACTCCAGTGGAAAATTCTGAGTCTCATAGCCAGACAATTTTATTTCTAGTATAAAATTTCCATTGTTTAGATTTTCTATCACAAAAACACCTAGTTGGTTTGTTTCATATGATTTAAGGGTATTATTTTTAATAGATAAAGAAACTCCTTCAAGAGGCTTTTCAGAATCGCTATCAACAATAATTCCTTTCACAATATTTTGTGCATTTATTCCAATTGTGAAAAACAAAAGCAGTAATATTGGAATTACAAATCTTCTCATAAAATAATAGTTTTAATAGGGTTGTTTGCAAATACGTTCACAAAATTAATACTTTTAAATGAATTGAATTGTTAAAACACCCAGATATTATTTTTGACTGAAATTAGTTTTATATTTTTGTGTAATTAAAATTTGAAAAATGAATAAATATTTATCGTTAATAGCCTTATTATTAATTACAGTATATTCCTCTTTATCCCAAAATGGTGAGAAAACGTATAAAATAAGAACACTTGCTTTCTATAATTTAGAGAACCTTTTTGATACCATTAACGATGTCACAAAAAACGATGAAGCAAGTCCTATGATGGAACTTAAAGGGAATAAATCAAAAGTTTACTGGGATAAAATAGATAAACTAGCAAGTGTTATTTCTCAAATAGGTGAAGAAAAAACAAAAACTAGCCCTGCAATTATAGGGGTATCTGAAATTGAAAATGTTAGTGTTTTAGAAGATTTAGTAAAATCTGTGCACATCAAGAAAAAAAACTACGGTATAATTCATTACGAATCTCCTGATAAAAGAGGAATAGATGTTGCCTTGTTGTATCAAAAGAGATACTTTAAGCCAATTTTTCATCAATCATTCAACCCAAATATTTACAGAAATAATAGAAAGGTATATACTAGAGATCAATTACTAGTATCAGGATATTTAGATGATGAGTTAATTCATTTAATAGTAAATCATTGGCCATCAAGAAGTGGTGGTGAAATGAAAAGTAGACCATTGAGAGAAAAAGCCGCTTATCAAAATACAAAAATTATTGAACAGGTTAGGGAAAAAGACCCAAACGCAAAAATTATTGTAATGGGTGATTTTAACGATGATCCTATTAATGCTAGCTTTAAAAAGGTTTTGAAAGCTAAGGGAAAGAAGAAAAATGTAGGACAAAATGACATTTATAACCCATATGAGGACCTGTTTAAAAAAGGATTTAATACTTTGGGTTATAGAGATAATATTAATTTATTTGATCAAATTCTAATTACTTCACCATTATTAGACTCTGGTAATAAAGATTTTTCAACGTACAAGATGTTTAAGGCCATGGTCTTTAATAAAAGATTTCTTACAAATAAAAGAGGGCGTTACAAAGGTTATCCTTTTAGAAGTTTTTCTTTTGGGAGTTATACAGGAGGGTACAGTGATCATTACCCAGTATATATGTATTTAATTAAGGAGAAAAATTAATAAGTAATCACGCTTTTACTTATTGTATATTTTTGAGGTCTTTTAAAAGAAGTTGAATAGAGGTATTACCTTTCCATTCATTTTCATCCAAACTATAGGCAATGTCAAAATCACCCTTAATTGATTTGATTTTATTACCCAATCCAAAACCAATTGCATTATAGGTTTTTTGGTCAGCACCATCAATGATACTCAACTTTAGATGACTTTTATCTGAGCCTACCCTTTTGCCATATCCGTTGTCTCTTATAGAAGTAGTTTTAAAAACAGGTTTCATGTTTTGTGGGCCAAATGGCCCCATTTGTTGTAGAATTCTGAAAAATTTAGGTGTAATTTCAGATAATTCCAACTCTAAGTCGATAGTAATTTCTGGGATTAGTAAATTTTTGTCAATGCTGGCTTTTACAACTTCTTCAAATTTATTTTTAAAAGCACTATAATTTTTTGGATCTAATGTTAAACCAGCAGCATACTTATGTCCACCAAATTGTTCTAGATATTCTGAACATTCGTTTAAAGCTTCATACACGTCAAAACCTTTTACAGATCTGGCAGAGGCTGCGAGTTTATTGCCACTTTTTGTAAAAACTAGTGTAGGTCTATAAAAAGATTCTATGAGTCTAGAAGCCACAATGCCAATAACACCTTTATGCCAATTTTCAGAATAAACAACCGTTGAAAATTTTTCTTTTTCATTAGCTGATTCAATTTGTTGTAAAGCTTCATAGGTAATTTTTTTATCGAGTTCTTTTCTTTCTAAATTAAACTTTTCAATTGAGGTAGCAAAATCTAATGCTACTTCAAAATCCATTTCAGTTAATAATTCTACTGCATAATTACCATGTTTAATTCTGCCTGCTGCATTGATTCTTGGAGCTATGATAAAAACCACATCGGTAATTGTTAAATTTTTTTTATTTATTTGGTGGATGATTGCTTTAATTCCATTTCTTGGATTAGAGTTAATCACCTCTAATCCATAATAAGTTAAGATTCTATTTTCACCGGTTATTGGAACAATATCAGCAGCAATTGCAGTAGCAACTAAATCTAAATATTGTTGTATGTCTCCAATTGTTTGACCTCTTCTTGAAGCCAATGCGTGCACTAATTTAAAGCCCACACCACAACCACATAATTCTTTGTAAGGATATGTACAATCAACTCTCTTTGGATTTAAAACTGCATATGCCTTCGGTATCTCATCACCAGGTTTATGATGATCGCAAATAATAAAATCAACATTTTTTTTCTTGGCATAACTGACCTTCTCAATAGCTTTGATACCACAATCTAATGCTATAATTAGCGAAAAATTATTGTCAGATGCAAAATCAATTCCCTGGTATGAAATTCCGTATCCTTCATCATACCTGTCTGGTATGTAAGTAGCGATATGATTTGTGATTGTTTTTAAATAAGAGGACACCAAAGATACAGAAGTGGTTCCATCTACATCGTAATCACCATAGATGAGAATATTTTCATTATCAATGATTGCTTTTTCTATTCTTGAGACTGCCCTGTCCATATCTTTAAGTAAAAAAGGATCATGTAAATCTTCAAGAGATGGGCGAAAAAACTCTTTAGCTTTTTTAAATGTATCTATATTTCTTTGAACCAAAAGCGAGGCCAATATCGGATTTACAGATAAGTCATTAGAAAGTTGACTTACTTTCTTTTTATTGGGTGCTGTTTTTAAAGTCCAACGCATAGAATTTTTAATTATTCATGAAAACAAACTTCTGTAGTTACCTTTGCAAACTGTCTAAACATTTCCATAACTCCACAGTATCTGTCAACAGAGAGAGTAACGGCCTTATTAATTTTATCCTGCTGTAAATTACTACCATAAAAATGATATTCAACATGTACTTTATGGTAATATTTTGGATGTTCATCTGTAAGATCTCCTTGAACAATCATTTTAAAATCATCAACCTCAGCTCTCATTTTTTTCAATAAGGAAACTACATCTAAACCAGAACAACCAGCGAGCGAAGAAAGCATCATAGCTTTTGGACGTAAGCCTTTGTTTTCTATTCCTTCATCGGGTGCATCCATGAAGAGTGTTTCATTACTTGGATTATCGGATTCAAATAGCATATTTTCTTTCCAAACGGTAGTTACTATATTATTGGCCATAATTAATTCTTGTAATAATTTATTTAAACAAAAGTAATAACAAAGATTTAATAACTAGTAGTTTCTTATAGAGAATGAAATAAATTAATAGTTTATGAATGGAACTATTAAAAGATGATTACCATTAGATTATAATGACTTTAAAATGTATATTTATTTCTGTAAACAAAATAGATATAACATGCCATTAGTATCACCTTTATCCGCAGAACACAATTTAGAAACAAAAAAACTAGCAGAATTTTTTAACGAAACTCTCGGATTTTGTCCTAACTCAGTATTAACAATGCAACGAAGACCAGCCATTTCTAAAGCATTCATTAACTTAAATAAAGCAGTTATGGCAAACGAGGGTAGAGTTACCTCTGCTCTAAAAAGAATGATAGCATGGGTTTCCAGTAACGCTACAGGATGTAGGTATTGTCAAGCACACGCTATTAGAGCTGCAGAACGGTATGGAGCAGAACAGGAGCAATTAGATCATATTTGGGATTACAGAACACATCCCGCATTTTCAGAAGCAGAGAGAGTGGCTTTAGATTTTTCATTATTGGCAAGTCAAGTTCCTAATGCTATTGATGAAACTATCAAAAAACGTTTATATGAACATTGGGATGAAGGAGAAATTGTAGAAATGCTTGGTGTTATTTCTTTATTTGGGTATTTAAATCGATGGAATGATTCTATGGGAACCTCCATTGAGGATGGAGCTGTGGAATCTGGGAATCAATATTTAGGAAAACACGGTTGGGAAAAAGGGAAACATCAATAAGAATGAACTATTTTTTACCTGCTACTACAATAACAATCTCTCCTTTTGGAGGTTTGTTAGTATAATAAGATAGTACTTCTGAGATAGTACCTCTTTTTGTTTCTTCAAATAATTTGGTAAGTTCTCTAGATACTGATACTGTTCTATCCTCTCCAAAATATTCTGAAAAATGGCCTAAGGTTTTTACCAATTTATGTGGAGATTCATAAAAAATCATGGTACGTGTTTCTTCTACTAATTTGAGTAAACGTGTTTGTCGACCTTTTTTTATGGGTAAAAACCCCTCAAAAACAAAACGATCATTTGGAAATCCAGAATTTACTAATGCAGGAACAAAAGCAGTAGCGCCTGGTAAACACTCAACCTCTATATTATTTTCAATACAACTTCTTGTTAATAAAAATCCAGGATCTGAAATAGCAGGGGTGCCGGCATCAGAGATAAGCGCACAAGTTTCTCCATTTTGTATTCGTTGCACTACACCTTTTACAGATTTATGTTCGTTGTGCATGTGATGGCTATGCATTTGAGTATTAATATCAAAATGCTTTAACAATTTCCCGCTATTTCTTGTGTCTTCTGCTAAAATAAAATCGACATCTTTTAATACTGCAATAGCCCTAAAAGTGATGTCTTCTAGATTTCCAATAGGTGTGGGAACTAAATATAATTTACTCATGCATTAGTTATATTAATTATCAATTTTTTAGATTTCCTCGTAGGTTTCAACTGTAATATCGGCTAGTACATCACCAGTATGTTTTGTGCTCAATGGTTCAAATAGTAATAAATGAGTTTCCTCTCTTGCAATGGGTTTATGAAGAACTCCTTTTGGAACAATAAAAAACTCACCTTTATTTAATACTACTGTTTTATCTTTAAGAACCAATTCTAATCGCCCTTTCATAACAAGAAATAGTTCGTCTTCGTCATCGTGTTTATGGAAAACAAATTCGCCTTTAATCTTTGCCAATAATATTTGTTGACCGTTAAGTTTACCTATTCTTTTAGGGGACCATAAGTCTGAAAAAAGTTTAAATTTTTCTTTAAGGTTAACAGCTTCATTCATAGTACAAATTTACAAAAAGTAATTGAGCTTAAATTTGAGAGAGATAATTTTGTAATTTAAAATATTCTTCAAATTTAATTCGTTTAATAATGCAAAGGGTAACCCATTGTTATTGATAGGATTTGATTAAATTTGTGATCGATTACATTTTATAATTAGAGAAATTATAAAATGTGGTTATGGTTATTATTATGTAATAATAAAATAACATTCAACAATATAAATAATGTATAGAACACATTCTTGTGGAGCTTTAACTGCTTCAGACATTAACAAAGAGGTAACCTTAGCTGGTTGGGTTCAGAAATCTAGAGATAAAGGATTTATGATTTGGATAGATCTTCGTGATCGATATGGTCTTACACAATTAATCTTTGATGAAGAAAGAACTGCTTTAGATTTAATGGAGAAAGCCAAGAATCTAGGACGTGAGTTTGTGATTCAAATTACAGGAACTGTTATAGAAAGACAGTCAAAGAATCCTAATATGAAAACTGGAGCTATTGAAGTTTTGGTTTCTGAGTTAACAATATTAAATGGAGCTAAAACCCCTCCATTTACAATTGAAGATACTACCGATGGAGGAGAAGATCTTAGAATGAAATACAGGTATTTAGACATTCGAAGAAACCCTGTAAAAGAGAATTTATTATTTCGTCACAAAGTATCTATGGAGGTTCGAAAATACCTCTCTGATGACGGATTTGTAGATGTAGAAACACCTTATTTAATTAAGTCTACACCAGAAGGAGCCCGTGATTTTTTGGTACCTTCTAGAATGAATCAAGGACAGTTTTATGCCTTACCGCAATCTCCGCAAACCTTCAAGCAATTGTTAATGATTGGTGGGTTAGATAAGTATTTTCAGATTGTGAAATGTTTTAGAGATGAAGATTTACGTGCAGATAGACAACCAGAATTTACACAGATTGACTGTGAAATGGCCTTTGTTGAGCAAGAAGATATTTTAAATACTTTTGAAGGATTAACACGTCATTTATTAAAAGAAATTAAAGGTGTAGATGTAGCAGAGTTTCCAAGAATGCAGTATGACGATGCTATGAAATTGTATGGGAATGATAAGCCTGATATTCGTTTTGGGATGCAGTTTGGAGAATTAAACTCTGTAGCCCAGCACAAAGAATTTGGGGTGTTTAATACAGCTGAATTAGTTGTTGGTATTGCCATTCCAGGAGGCGCTTCATATACCAGAAAGGAAATCGATAAATTAGTAGATTGGGTTCGTCGTCCTCAGGTTGGGGCTTTGGGTATGGTATATGTAAAATGTAATGAAGATGGAAGTTATAAGTCTTCAGTAGATAAATTTTACGATCAGAATGATTTAGAAAATTGGGCGGCAGTAACTGGAGCAAAATCAGGTGATTTAATTTGTGTTTTATCTGGAGATACAAACAAAGTAAGGGCTCAGTTGAGTGCACTTCGCATGGAAATGGCAGAACGTTTAGGGCTCCGAAATCCAGATGAGTTTGCACCATTATGGGTAGTAGATTTTCCTCTGTTAGAATTGGACGAAGAAACGGGACATTACCATGCCATGCATCACCCATTTACCTCACCAAAACCTGGCCAACTAGAGTTGTTGGATTCCAAGCCTGGTGAAGTGAAAGCCAATGCCTATGATTTGGTATTAAATGGAAACGAAATTGGAGGAGGTTCAATTAGAATACACGATAAAGAGATTCAGGCAATTATGTTAAAAAAACTTGGTTTTTCTGATGAAGAGGCAAAAGCACAGTTTGGATTTTTAATGGATGCTTTTGAATATGGCGCTCCACCACATGGAGGTATTGCTTTTGGATTGGATCGATTGGTGTCTATTTTAGGAGGTCAAGAAACCATTAGAGATTTTATTGCTTTTCCAAAAAATAACTCGGGAAGAGATGTGATGATAGATTCACCGGCTTCCATAGATGACGAGCAATTGAAAGAATTGAATATTAAATTAGACATTCAAGAATAAAAATTTAATCCCGCAACTGCGGGATTTTTTATACATTAAAAAATGAAAAAAAGTATTTTCCTATTGTTTGTTATTTTTTCAACTAGTCAATTCTTTGGGCAAGAAATGACAGGTTCACAACTTTTAGAAAAAGCCATTGAATATCACGATCCCAATGGAAATTGGGCAACATTCTCAGGAACCTTCAACGTAACAATGAAAACCCCTACTAAATCAGACAGACATTCCACAATTAGTCTTGATTTGCCAAATGAATATTTTGAGTTATTTACAGCTCAGGATAAAACTTCTTATCAATATATCTTAGAGGGCCAAAAGTGCAATATTAATTTTAATGGACACATCGCTACAGAGGATGAAAAAATAACCAATAATTTAAGTTGTGAACGTGCAAAAATGTATCAAAATTACTATACCTATTTGTATGGATTGCCAATGAAATTAAAAGATATTGGAACTATAATTCATGAAAAAGTAGCACTAAAAAAGTTTAAAGGAAAGGATTACCTCGTATTAAAAGTCACCTATAAAAAAGAAGTAGGTGAAGATACTTGGTATTTTTACTTTGACCCTTCTACTTATGCAATGAAGATTTATCAGTTTTATCATGAAGAAGAAAAAAATGATGGAGAATTTATTTTGTTGTCAGGTTTAGAAATAGTAAATGGAATTAAAATGCCAAAAAAACGTGCCTGGTATTATAATAAAGGAGAAAAATATTTAGGAACAGATTTCTTAAGTGTTGCACAACGTTACGATTAATAATATCGAATTAAATTTAGTTTTTAGATTCTAAAATTTCCTTCATTCTGTCAGGAAAATCTGTAAATCCACCATCTGCTCCTCCATTATGTATAATAACGTCAATCATTTCTTTAAAAGAATCAAATTCATCTAAACTATCTTCTCTAAAGGTGTAAGGATGAACAACCAGGTTTAGTTTGTGAGCCTCCTCAACTAGAGAAGTAAAAGAAAAACCTGAGGTTGTTTTTGATGAAATTAGGTGTTTATACCAAGGGCCTATACCATCTGCATAACTTGCATAAAATGCTAAAAGATTTTTTTGTTCAGGAAATTCCATTAATTGAACTAAAAATAATTCTGATTGTAATTCATTTCTTATCCGTTCTAATTCTTGTGCGTCAAAACATTGTAAAATACATTGATCATCTTTTTTAGAATAACCATACTTAGTTAATATCTCCAAAACTATTTTTGAAAAATCCTTTCCGTTTTCGTGATGAAATTTTGGATTTTTAATTTCAGGATATATTCCAATATTTTTACCGGTACTTTTATTTAGCCCTTGAATCAGTTCTATTTCATCTTGTAAAGAATGTAATCGAAAAGAACTTGTTCCTTTTGGAAATCTATTAGGGTAAGTTTGGAGTCCAGTTTTTGAATCAAACCGTTCAGTAACCTCCAAGTTTTTAAGTTCTTCAAAAGTAAAATCAATCACATAGTATTTGCCGTCTAGTCTTTTTCTGTTAGGATATTTCTCTGAAACATTGGTCACGTAATCTAGTAATATGTCGTGAATTACAATAGGAATATCATCTTTGCTTAACACGATATCTTGTTCAATATAATCAGCATTCATAGCATGCGCCATTGCTTTAGATGCTAAGGTGTGTTCAGGCAAATATCCAGAAGCGCCTCTGTGCGCCACTACTGTAATTTTTTTTGTTGATTTTAGCTCTTTTTCTAGATTGGATTGACACGAGATACTTAATAAAATTATGATGATGAATGGTAAGTTTTTCATATTGAAAAAAGGTTTATTTAAAGATAGAACTTTTTGTAGTTTTGTATTTATGAAATTAGCACTAAAAATACTCTTTATTATTTTTATCTTATGGATGCTTCTAGGAGGCTATTTAGAATACATTAATCATTCTAAAGGTCCCATTGTAATGGGATTAGGAGTGATGTATTTATCATTTATTTTTATGCCTATTTTTATTTATTGGAGATATAAAGATGGAAAGTATAAAAAATACATTATTAATGATAAGACCTTGCTAGGTGAAATGAAAAAAGAAGAATGATTTCAATGCTACCAAAACCCACTTTTTTAAACCTTTTCAATTAGTTTTCTTAGTACCTTTGTAGAGTATGATTGATCAGAGAGAAGCCATTTCAGAAAAAGTAGTTTTAATAGGAGTAATTACTCAATTACAAGATCAATCTCAATCAAAAGAGTACTTAGATGAATTAGAATTTTTAACAAATACTGCAGGAGGAGTTGCTGTTAAGCGTTTTGTTCAAAAATTAGAAAAACCTCATCCAAAAACATTTTTAGGAGCCGGGAAACTTGAGGAGGTTCGATCCTATATTAACAGCAATGGTGTTGGAACTGCAATTTTTGATGATGAATTATCCCCAGCTCAATTAAGAAATATTGAAAAAATACTCGATTGTAAAATTTTAGACAGAACCAATCTTATCTTAGATATTTTTGCTCAAAGAGCACAAACTAGTTCTGCTAAAACTCAAGTCGAATTAGCGCAACATCAATACTTATTACCCCGTTTAACAAAACTTTGGACTCACCTAGACAAGCAAAAAGGGGGTATTGGAATGCGTGGTCCTGGAGAAACAGAAATAGAAACAGATAGACGAATTATTCGTGATAAAATTTCTTTGTTAAAGAAAAAACTGGTCACTATAGATAAGCAAATGGCTGTTCAGCGAAAAAATCGTGGAAAGATGGTTAGAGTTGCCCTAGTTGGATATACCAACGTTGGTAAATCTACCCTTATGAATGTGATTAGCAAAAGTGATGTTTTTGCAGAAAATAAGTTGTTTGCAACCCTAGATACAACTGTTAGAAAGGTAGTCATTAAAAATATCCCTTTTTTGATGACAGATACTGTTGGTTTTATAAGAAAACTACCTACACAGCTAGTAGAATCATTCAAGTCTACATTAGATGAGGTCCGTGAAGCAGATTTATTGCTTCATGTAGTAGATATTTCACATCCAAATTTTGAAGATCATATAGCCTCTGTTAACACTATTTTAGATGAAATTCATTGTGTAGACAAACCAACAGTGATGGTTTTTAATAAAATAGATGCGTATACCCACGCAACAATAGATGAAGATGATTTGGTTACTGAAAAAACAGCTGAACATTATTCTTTGGAAGACTGGCAAAAAACATGGATGAGTAGTGAAAAAAATGCGGCAATTTTTATTTCAGCATTAAATAAAGAAAATTTAGAATCTTTTAAAGAGACTACATATGAAAAAGTAAAAGAAATTCATATACAAAGATTTCCCTACAATGATTTCTTATATTATGAATACAAAGAAGACTAACTTAGTCCTCAGTTGTTTCATCTTCAATAATTCCAAGGCGTTTAGCTCTGCGTTCCCAGCTTTTTCTGGCTAAAAGTTGCATGTCTTCTATGGTGTCACTTTCATCCATAATTTCCAGGCCGAGAAGAGTTTCAATCATATCCTCCTGAGTTACTAAACCACTAACTGAGCCGTATTCATCAACTACCAGTGCAATATGCTCTCGTTCATCTATCAATTTATCAAACAAACTTGGAATTGGTAAATTTCTTTCTGTAATTAAAATTGATCGTTTAATATTTTTAAGAGGTTGTTTCCCGTTTCCTCTTATAATGGCTTCCAGTAACTGATCTTTTAAAAAATAGCCTGAAATATTATCTGACTTTTCGCTGTAGATTGGAATTCTCGAAAAGCGTAACATTTGATTTTCATCAAAAAAATCTTGAATGGTTTGATCTTCATTTGCAGATTTTAAAACAGTTCTGGGTGTCATAATATCTCGTACTCTAACGTCTTTGAAATTTAATAGATTTTTAATGACGTTACTTTCTGACGTTTGAAAAACGCCCTCTTTTTCAGCGATCTCAGTCATTGCAGTAAAATCTTCTCTACTTAAAACACTACCATGTCCTCTACCACCAATTAAACTTGTAGTGAGTTGAAGTAGCCAAAGAATCCCAGTGTATTTCAAAGGAAAAATTAAGACAAGTAGTGCTTTTGACGTAAAATGTGTTAATTGTTTCCAGTAAGTGGCGCCTATTGTTTTTGGGATGATCTCTGAGACTATTAATATTAATAAAGTCATAATAGCAGAAACAATTCCTACAATATTAATTCCTAAAAATTCAATTTTATATGGAAGTTGCTCAGCCTGAACTCCAACTAAAATTGCACCCACCGTATGGGCTATTGTATTTAGTGTTAAGATTGCAATTAAGGGTTTATCTACATCTTTTTTTAGCTCCTCTAAAATTGAAGCATAAGCAAATCCTTCTTTCTTTTTTAAATTAATATACGTAGAGCTAATACTCAGTAAAACAGCTTCTAGAATAGAACAAAGAAATGAGAAAAATATAGAAACAGTTGCGTAAACAAGTAATAATGTCATTAATTAATTTTAGATAGTAAATATATCAAAAAAGAAAACTTGAAACTATTTCAATTCTATCGGTAGATAAATTTTTAGAAAATATAATTTACGCCTAAGCCAAATAATTGCTTAAATTGAACATATCTAGAAGCGTTATCATCAATAATTATATGAAGGTTTAGATTTGTAGATAAGTACTTGTTTATTTGCATGACAAAATTAATTTGATAATTGAGGTCAATATTTTGAGGTTCTTCAAGATAGTTAGCATATGCATTGAAAATATTTTCAACAGTTACATTATTCATTAAAGTTGCTTTATAATATATAGAGGTGTAAAAACCCAATTGAAAAAGAGATGTTTTTCCTATCTCTGTTCCATATTGTCCAGAAAAATCGTCACTTACAAAAGTAGCTTTGGTAGTAGTAGGAGCAATGTTAATATTAAAATGATCAGATTTTTTAAAAATAATACCAGGTCCAGTTGTTATGTATCCTGGTACAAAAAATTCTGATGTTGCTTTTTTTTCTGGCGTTGAATAATCATATCCTGTTGTAAATTGAGTACGAACATTGGCAAAGAATGAATAGGACCAATAATTAGAGGCTTTTTTAGAGACCAAAGAATTAAATTCAAACTGATCATCTGTTTTTCTTGAGCCAGTTCCACTAATATTACTAATTCCATATTTGGTAATTATTTTATTGTCCCATGCCCAATCGCCTTTCTTGTAATTAAAATCATAATTAATACTTACAGTTCCTGAGACTGCATTTTCTCCACCGGCAATCCAATTAGAAAATGAAGCTTGATTAAACAATAAGGTAAAAGTTCCTTTTTTAGTCCAGTTAGATATTGAATCTAAGTTATTTTGTTGAGCAAAGTTTGAAATGCTAGCCAATAGGAAGCAAAGAGCAGTTATTTTTTTCATATTATAAGGGGTAAATAGGATACTAAAATAAGAATTTAAATGAAATAATGAACTCTAGTAACTTATATTTTATGAAAAGTATAATTAACGCCAAGCCCAAAAAGTTGCCTAAATTGTATTTTACTTGAAGCATTTGCATCAGATTTCAAATGCAATGTTAAGTTCACAGATAAGTATTTATTTACATCAACTTCAAAGTTTGCTTGATGATTAACATCTATATTTTGTGGGTTATCAATGTAGTCTGAATATAAAGCAATAATGTTCTCTACAGTAACATTGTCCATTAATTTAAATTTTAAAAAAGCAGACATATTTAATCCAATACCATAAATAGATCTCTTCCCTTCAGGAACACCATACATCCCAGAAAATGGTTTTGAAACAAAAATAAACCTTGAAGTTGCAGGAGCTATATTCACTCTTAAGTTTTCATTTTTACGCCATAGTATACCTGGCCCAAAACTAAAATAGGCAGGAGACATAATAGATGAAACTTCTAATCTAGGGTCTTTGGAGTAATCAAAACCTCTTGAAAATTGAGATATAAAGTTTGAGAAAAAAGAGATATACCATTCTTCGATAGACTCTAGTGCGAGAATAGAGTTATGTTCAAATCGATCATCTGTTTTTCTAAAACCTTGTTTATTTGCATGAGTTATGCCAAATGAAGAAATGATTTTATTATCCCATTTCCATTTTTTATTTCTATAATTAAAATCATAATTAACACCAATATTTCCTGCAACATTATTTTCACCACCCGCAAGCCAATTTGAAAAAGATGTTTGGTTAAAAATAAAATTAACTCTTCCGTTTACAGTCCATTCTTCTGGAGCTTCTTTTTTTTCTTTTTGCTCATTTTTTAAAATGGAGTCTAGCTTGAGTTGCAATGATGCAATGTTATTTTTTAATTCAACTTTTTTGATGGAGTCAAGCCTTCTAATAGAATCTTTTTTTATTTGAGAAAAACAAGTGGCTGAAAATAAAAAGAATATGATGAATAGTTTTTTCATAAACCTATCAAATAGTGTAAAATTATTTTTTTCTTTTAGATATTGGAACAGTAGAGCAAGCCTCTCCGTACATAATAGTTTTTGCTATTGGATGTAACTTCTGAATTAACATTGCAAAAGCTGACGACGGTATGGGTTTGTTGGCGCAACCTTTAATTATTATGGGTTTATCTTTAAACCTTTCAGTGTTGTAATTTTGGATAATTTCACTGAATATGATGGTTTCTAAAAGGTCTAAATCACCTACAACAATTTTTTTTGCAAAAGGAGCTAGTTCAGCAGAAATTAATAAATAAGCCCATGAGGGTATAATAGCATCTTCAGAACATGTTAAAGCAACAAAAGAGTCTTTGTAAATAGACCAATCATGATTTTTTACGAAAGTTCTAAAATCTTTCTCTTTCAAAATAATCCCCTCAAATAACCAATCTTTAATATCTAGAGTAATTCTTCTGCCAGCAGGGTATAATTCCTCTAAATCTATAGTTATAAGACTACTATTAGAAACTCTATTAATTATTTCTTCCGACATTTTTATTACTTATTATAACATCCCCAGTTCTAGTTTTGCCTCATCACTCATCATATCTTGTGTCCAAGTAGGATCAAATGTGATTTCTACCTCAGCAGCATTAATTTCTTTTAAAGATTTAACTTTATCTTCAATTTCAACAGGAAGACTTTCAGCGACTGGGCAATTAGGTGACGTTAAAGTCATCAATATTTTTGCCTCATTTTTTTCATTAACAAATACGTCATAAATCAATCCTAGTTCATAAATATCTACAGGGATTTCAGGGTCATAAATTGTCTTTAAGACACCTACTATTTTATCTCCTATTACTTGTATCTCTTCTTCTGTCATTTTTTTTGAAATTTATTTTTCAGATCTATTTAATAGATGTATTCGCTTGTTGTGCAATCGCATAAAGCTTTATCTGTTTGAGCATAGAAACAAGACCATTTGCTCTTGTAGGAGATAAATGTTCTCTTAAACCTATTTCATCGATAAAAATAGTGTCAGCTGCCAAAATATCTTTTGGTGTTTGGTTTGTAAAAACACGTAAGAGTAATGCTACCAATCCTTTTGTTAAAATGGCATCGCTATCTGCAGTAAAATTAATTTTAGAATCATTCATTTTTGAATACAACCAGACTTTAGATTGACATCCCTTAATAATATTTTCTTCAATTTTATATTGATCATCAATTAAAGGAAGGGATTTACCTAATTCTATCAAGTATTCGTATCGTTCCATCCAATCATCGAAGAGGTTAAACTCATCAATTATTTCTTCTTGTATTTCATTAATTGTCATTTTTAAAACTTATTTTTGATGCTTTAGAAACTGTAATATAACATTCACAAAATTACGGTAAAAAAATTTAAAATGAGTAAACTATTAGCAGTTGGAACTGTTGCATTTGATGCCATCGAAACCCCTTTTGGCAAAACTGATAAAATTTTAGGGGGATCTGGAACTTTTGTTGGATTAGCAGCGGCACATTTTGGTGTTCAAACGGGTATTGTTTCAGTTGTTGGTGGTGATTTTCCTCAATCATATTTAAATATGATGAATGACAAAGGAATTAACACTGATGGTGTAGAGGTTATTGAAGACGGGAAAACATTTTTTTGGAGTGGAAAATATCATAATGACATGAATTCAAGAGATACTCTTGTTACTGAATTAAATGTTTTAGCAGATTTCACCCCAGTAGTTCCAGAAACTTTTAGAGATGCCGCAATTGTTGTTTTAGGAAATTTGCATCCTTTAACTCAGAGTTCGGTGTTAGATCAGTTGAGTACCCGCCCTAAGTTAGTTATCTTAGATACCATGAATTTTTGGATGGATGCAGCTTTAGAAGATCTTCATATGGTATTAAAAAGAGTTGATGTAATAACGATTAATGATGAAGAAGCTCGTCAATTAAGTGGAGAATATTCATTAGTAAATGCAGCTAAGAAAATACATTTGATGGGACCTAAATTTGTAGTCATCAAAAAAGGAGAGCACGGAGCATTATTATTTAATGACGGAAAAATGTTTTATGCGCCTGCACTTCCTCTAGCCGAGGTTTTTGATCCAACTGGTGCAGGAGATACTTTTGCTGGAGGTTTTTCTGGCTATTTAGCTAAGACTGAAGATATTTCTTTTGAAAGCATGAAAAATGCTGTTATTTATGGATCAAATTTGGCATCTTTTTGTGTTGAAAAATTTGGCACTGAAAGAATGGAAGCTCTTCAAAGTGAAGAAGTGCATGAGAGATTAAAAGTATTTAAAGAGTTAACACAATTTGATATTAAATTAACATAAATCCGTCTCTATGCGGATTTTTTTCATTTAAAATAAAATGACCAAACTATGAGCGACGCTATTAAACATGAATGTGGAATTGCCTTAGTAAGATTAAAGAAACCATTACAGTTTTATAAAGATAAATACGGTTCTGCTTTTTATGGAATCAATAAAATGTATTTATTGATGGAGAAACAGCATAACAGAGGACAAGACGGTGCTGGTTTTGCTAGTGTAAAGTTTAATGTTTTACCAGGTACAAGATATATTAGTAGAGTGAGGTCTAATAAATCACAACCTATTCAAGATATATTTGCTCAAATAAATGATCGCTTAAACGGGGTTTTAGAAAAAAATCAAGACAAAATAGATGATGTGTCTTGGCAAGAGGAGAATCTTCCGTATTTAGGTAATTTATTTCTAGGACATGTTCGATATGGAACTTTCGGTAAAAATAGTATAGAGAGTGTTCATCCTTTTCTGCGTCAAAGTAATTGGAAACATCAAAACTTAATTGTAGCTGGAAACTTCAATATGACGAATTCAAAAAAATTACTTGAAGAGTTAGTTGAGTTAGGACAACATCCAAAAGAATTTACAGACACTGTTACAGTTTTAGAGAAAATAGGTCATTTTTTAGAGGAAGAAGTTGCTAAATTATATACAGAGGCTAAAGATAAAGGATTTAATAAAAAGGATGCTTCACCATATATAGAGGAAAACTTAGATTTAAAAAATGTACTTAAAAGATCTTCTAAAAATTGGGACGGTGGCTATGCGATGGCTGGTTTAGTGGGACATGGCGATGCTTTTGTGCTAAGAGATCCAAACGGAATTAGGCCAACGTATTTTTTTGAAGATGAAGAAGTAGTTGTAGTAGCCTCAGAAAGACCTGTAATTCAGACAGTATTTAATGCAAATATTAGTGATGTCAAAGAGTTGGAGAGAGGTCATGCGCTTATTATAAAAAAGAATGGTGTTACGTCAATAAAAGAGGTAAATAAACCAAGAGAAAAGAAATCTTGTTCATTTGAGCGTATTTATTTTTCAAGAGGTAGCGATTCAGATATTTATCAAGAACGTAAAAACTTGGGAAAATTTGTTTTCCCACAAATATTGAAGTCTATTGATAATGACATTTCAAATAGTGTTTTTTCATTTATACCCAATACTGCCGAAACCTCTTTTTATGGGATGACAGAAGCAGCTGAAGATATTTTAAACGAGCAGAAAACTTCAAAAATATTATCTGGAGGAAAATCTTTATCAGCCCAAAAAGTAACAGAAATTTTATCAGAAAGGCCAAGATTTGAAAAAATAGCAATTAAAGATGCTAAATTGAGAACTTTCATTGCAGATGATAGTAGTAGAGATGATTTAGTTGCCCATGTTTACGATGTTACATACGGCGTTGTTAAACCAACTGATAACTTGGTAATTATTGACGATAGTATTGTTAGAGGGACTACTTTAAAGAAAAGTATTATTAAAATTTTGGATAGACTAAATCCTAAGAAAATTGTAGTAGTTTCATCTGCACCTCAAATTCGATATCCAGATTGTTATGGAATTGATATGGCTAGAATTGAAGATTTCATTGCTTTTAGAGCAGCCTTAGAATTGCTGAAAGAAACTAATCAATATCATCTAGTAGATACAGTATATAAAAAAGCAATTGATCAACGGGAAAAAGAAGATGCTGAAATTGTTAATTATGTTAAAGAGATCTATAGCCCATTTACTACAGAACAAGTGTCTGAAAAAATTGCTCAAATGCTAAAAACAAAAGACATTAACGCAGAGGTAGAGGTTATCTATCAAAATGTGGAGGATCTACACAGGGCTTGCCCAGGTAATTCTGGTGATTGGTATTTTACAGGAAATTACCCAACAGATGGTGGTCACAGAGTTGTAAATGAAGCCTTTATAAACTTTTATGAGGGAAATAAAAAGAGGGCTTACTAAGAGTATTTTATAACAAAAGGCACCCAATTGGGTGCCTTTTGTTATAAAAATATTCCTTATGAATTTATTTGTTAGCCTCGTATCTGCTAGCTACCTCATTCCAGTTGATTACATTAAAAAATGCATTGATATAATCTGGGCGTCTATTTTGATAATTTAGGTAATAAGCGTGTTCCCAAACATCAAGACCTAAAATAGGAGTTCCTCCGCAGGTAACACCTGGCATTAATGGATTATCCTGATTTGGAGTAGAACATACCTCTACTTTTCCTCCAGGAAGAACACATAACCATGCCCAACCAGATCCAAACTGAGTTGCTGCCGCGTTTGAAAAAGTATCTTTAAAAGCATCAAAAGATCCAAACGCTTCCATGATAGCATTCTTTAAATCTCCTGATAGCTCTCCTTTGTTGTCAGGGTTCATTACTGTCCAAAATAGAGAATGATTATAAAATCCTCCTCCATTATTTCTGACAGCTCCATTAGACATGTCAAGAGTATTTAAAATATCTTCAATAGATTTTCCTTCTAGGTCTGTTCCAGCAATAGCGCCATTTAATTTTGTAGTATATCCGTTGTGATGTTTACTATGGTGTATTTCCATAGTTCTAGCATCTATGTTAGGTTCTAGTGCATCATATGCATATCCTAATTTTGGTAATTCGAAAGCCATAATTTTGAGTTTTTAATTGGTGTGCAAAAATTTTTAACAAATTTAACTATTAATAATGATGCAAACAAGAAGTTAACTTTGTGAAAACTTATAGGAGTATAAAGAAAGATTATTTAGCGGATCTCATAAACTCCTCTACTTTAATGACCATATTTTTACTTCCACAAATAAAAGGCACACGTTGGTGAAGTTCTGTGGGCTCAATATCCATAATTCTACTAAAACCATCACTAGCCATTCCATTAGCTTGTTCAGCTAAAAAGGCCATTGGATTACATTCATATAATAATCGAAGTTTTCCATTAGAGTTTTTTGAACTTTTGGGATACATATAAATTCCTCCCTTAATCATATTTCTGTGAAAATCTGAAACTAAAGATCCTATATACCTACTTGTATAGGGTCTGTTATCTTCCTCTTTTTCCTCTTGACAATATTTTATGTAGTTTTTAATTCCTTGTGGGAAGTGAATATAATTTCCTTCATTAACCGAGTAAATGGTTCCATTTTCAGGAAACTTTATATCTGGATGTGATAAATAGTAACTTCCAATTGCGGGATTTAATGTAAATCCGTTAACACCATCTCCTGTTGTATATACAAGCATTGTAGAGGTTCCATATACAATGTAACCGGCTGCTACTTGTTGGCTTCCTTTTTGTAAAAAATCTTTTAATTGAACAGGAGTTCCAACTGGAGTAACACGTCTGTATATTGAAAAAATTGTTCCTACAGACACATTAACATCAATGTTAGAGGAACCGTCTAGTGGGTCTATTAAAACAATATATTTATTTTGATGATTTTCATCTTGACTGTTTATAGTAATAAAATCATCTTCCTCTTCACTAGCAATTCCACAAACAATATTTCTATTTGTAAGTGTTTGTATAAATTTTTCATTGGCGTAAATATCAAGTTTTTGTTGATCTTCTCCCTGAATATTAGTATCACCTGCTGCTCCTATAATATCAACTAAGCCTGCCTTATTTACTTCGTGGTTCACAACTTTAGCTGCCAGGCGTATAGAATTTATTAATCTAGAGAGTTCCCCCGAAGTATATTTAAATGAAGATTGATTTTCAATAATAAATTCGCCAAGGGTTTGGTTTTTAGTAGCCATTTAAGTCAATTTTTTTTTATGCAAAGATGCTTATTTTTTAGATAACTACAACGATTTCGTAACTGATTTTAAAGACTAAATTAATTCAGCTGATTTTAAAAAAAAACTATATTTGAAAAAAATTACACAAAATGAATTTTACGGTAAGATTAGCCCAAAGGATAGATATGGAATCAGTGCTAAATTTAATTACAGAGCTCGCTGTTTTTGAAAAAGAACCACATGCAGTAGACATTACCGTTGATGACTTAATTAGAGATGGTTTTTCTGAACCTCCAAAGTTTAGGGTATTTGTTGCAGAACAAGAGAATTCCATTATTGGGATAGCACTTTTTTATGAACGATTTTCAACTTGGAAAGGGAGAACATTACACCTGGAAGACCTAATTGTTACAAAAAGTAAACAAAAAATAGGTGCAGGGAAAGCTCTTTACACTGCAGTTCTAAAGTATGCTTATGATCATCATTTTAATAGAGTTGCTTGGGAGGTAATAGACTGGAATAAAAATGCTATTGATTTTTATAAAAGTACAGGAGCTACTTATTTAAATGATTGGTCTGTGGTTCAAATGAATAAAGAAAATTTAGAAAAATTTATTCAAGATAATTAACATGAAGGTTTTTAAATTTGGTGGAGCTTCCATAAAAAGTGCAAATGCAATTAAAAACGTAGCTAAAATTCTTAATTCTCAAGATTTAAATAATTGTTTATTGGTTATTTCTGCTATGGGCAAAATGACCAATGCTTTTGAAAAAATTACTGATGCATACTTTAATAATGATCAAGAAAAACTGACAGAATCTATAGATTTTACCTCTAATTTCCATTTTAAAATCATCAATAATCTTTTTGCAGAAAATCATATAATACACCAAAAAATCACTGTTTTATTTGGACAATTAGTGCGTTTTTTAACTCAAAATAAATCAAAAAATTATGATTATTTATACGATCAAATAGTTTCTTATGGTGAACTGTTATCTACAACAATTGTTAGTGATTATTTAAATGAAATAAAAATTTATAATAATTGGGTAGATGTTAGAGAAATTATAATAACTGATACTATTTTTAGAGATGCTACAGTTAACTGGCAAGAAACAGAAAAACGAATTAAGACGAATATAAATTTATCAAAATTAACAATAGTTCAAGGATTTATTGGAGGTGATTTAAATGGAAATACAACTACTTTAGGAAGAGAAGGTTCTGATTTTACTGCAGGAATTTTTGCCTATTGCACAGATGCTGAAAGCCTCACTATATGGAAAGATGTTTTAGGAGTATTAAATGCTGATCCTAGGGAATTTAAAGAGGTTCAATTACTGGAGCATATTTCTTACGAAGAAACTATAGAAATGGCTTTTTATGGAGCTTCAGTAATTCATCCAAAAACTATAAAACCAATTCAAAACAAAAAAATACCCTTGATTGTAAGATCTTTTAAGAATCTTAATTCTCCAGGAACTAAAGTGAGTGAGGGAGTTACTCTAGAGCCTACCATTCCATGTTTTATAATTAAAAAAAATCAAGTATTAGTTTCAATTTCCTCATTAGATTTTTCATTTATAGTGGAGGAAAATATCAGTGATATTTTTAAGCTTTTCCACAAATACCAACTAAAAGTAAATTTAATACAAAATTCCGCTATTAGTTTCTCGGTGTGTGTTGATAACAACCTTAATCACTTTGATCTATTTTACAATGAAATAAAAAACATGTACAAAGTATCTTTTATTAAAAATGTTGATTTATTCACTGTCAGACATTTTACAGAAAACTCACTTGAAGGAATTTACAAATTAGGAACTTCTTTAGTTTCTCAAATCAATAAAAATACTGCTCAAATAATAATTCAAAAAAAATAATTGAGTTGATTTTTGTTTTTTTGGTTATGTTTGTGTTGAGTTGAAGTTTTTGTATGGAGTTAGTAACATCAAAAGAAATTGCCAAAGTAATAGGGACTGATAAATTTGGTTTTATTGGTACTTTTATTGGTTGGATCTTACTGAGATTGCTTAGAATATCTGAAGTCAACAAAATATATCAAAAGCACAAAGACAAAAAAGATCTCCTTTTTTTAAATGGAATTTTAGATGAATTTCAAATAGAGTTTGAGATTCCAGATGAAGACTTAAAAAGAATACCAAAAAATGGCTCTTTTATTACAGTTTCAAATCATCCTTTAGGAGGAATTGACGGAATTCTTTTATTGAAATTATTAATTGAAAACAGACCAGACTACAAAATAATTGCAAATTTTTTATTACACAGAATTCAACCACTGAAACCCTATGTAATGCCAGTAAATCCTTTTGAGAATCATAAGGATGCCAAATCTAGTTTACTGGGGTTAAAAAACTCACTTCATCACTTAAAGAACGGTTGTCCTCTAGGGATTTTTCCAGCAGGAGAAGTATCTACATACAGGGATGGAAAGTTAATGGTTGATAAGCCTTGGGAATTAGGAGCTGTTAAGTTGATAAAAAAAGCTGAAGTGCCAGTTATTCCAATATATTTCCATGCAAAAAACAGTAAGTTATTTTATGTTTTATCAAAAATTAGCGATACGTTTAGAACTGCTAAATTACCTTCAGAGTTATTATCTCAAAAAAATAGAGTTATCAAGGTTAGAATAGGTAAACCTATATCTGTTAAAGATCAATTGGAGTATAAAGACATACATTCTTTTTACGAATACTTAAGAAAGAAAACATATATGTTGGCAAACCCTTTTGTTAAAAATCCACAAAACATTCTTTCAACTCAAAATTTAAAAATCACAATACCTCCCAAAAAAATAACTTCTCAAAAAAGCACTTATGGCTTTATCAAAGAAGTTACTTTATTAAGAAAAAAAGGTAAAAGACTTTTAGAAAGCAAAAACTATGAAGTGTTTTTTGCATCAGCAAAGGAAATACCAAATCTTTTACATGAAATAGGTAGACTTAGAGAAATTACTTTTAGAGATATTGGAGAAGGAACAAATAAGTCAATAGATATAGATAAATTTGATAAGTATTACCATCATTTATTTCTTTGGGATAGACAATCCAAGGCTTTGGTTGGGGCCTATAGAATGGGGCTTGGAAAAGATATTTATAAAAAATATGGAATTTCTGGTTTTTATATTCAAACCTTGTTTCGTTTAGAGCCAGAATTACATGGCATGATGGAACGCACAATAGAAATGGGTAGAGCTTTTATTATAAAAGAATATCAACAAAAGCCGATGCCACTTTTCTTACTATGGAAAGGTATTGTACACATAACCCTCAGGTATCCTGAGTATAAGTATTTGATGGGTGGTGTTAGTATTAGCAATCAATTTTCTGATTTTTCAAAATCATTAATGATAGAATTCATGAAATCTCATTACTATGATCCATACATAGCTCAGTATATTCAACCTAAAAAAGAATTTAAAGTTAAATTAAAAGATGCAGATAAAGATTTTGTTTTTGATGCTGCTAAAGCAGATATGCAAAAATTTGACAAAGTAATAGATGAAATAGAACCTGGAGCTCTTAGAATTCCCGTACTGATAAAAAAATATGTGAAACAAAATGCGAGATTGGTTGCTTTTAATGTAGATCCAAAATTCAATAATGCTGTTGATGGGCTTATGTACATTAAAGTTTCAGACATTCCAGAAAGTACAGTTAATCCAGTTATGGAAGAATTTCAGGCAGAATTGGAAAGAAAAGCAACTGAAGAAAATGAAAAGTAGTTAGCCATTATTCACTTCAATAAGAGACAGCTGAAATTCAAGTATTTAAACATTGTAAGAATTAAGAAAAAGATGTAGTTTTGCACTCAATTTTTTAAGAAGAATACACAAAAATGGATATTACAAGAGAGAATACTGACGCATTAAATGCAGTTGTGAAAGTAGATATAATCGCAGACGATTATCAGCCAAAAGTTGATAAGATTTTAGTTGATTATAGAAAAAAAGCAGATATTCCTGGTTTTAGAAAAGGTCATGTACCTATGGGAATGATAAAAAAGCAGTACGAAAAATCAGTAATGATTGATGAAGTAAATAAGCTTTTACAAGATTCTTTAAACAAATATCTTACTGAAGAAAAAATAGAAATTTTGGGAAATCCTATTCCTAGAAGTCAAGAAAACTTTACTTGGGATACCAAGAATTTTTCTTTTGAGTTTGAGCTAGGTTTAGTTCCTCAGTTCGAAGTTAATTTAACTTCAAAAAAGAAAATAACTCAATACGTTATTAATGCAGATGACTCTCTAATAGATAAAGAAGTAGAAAATCTACAATCACGTTATGGGAAAATGTCTGCTGTAGACATCATCAATGAAAATACAAATGTTACAGGAACTTTTGTTAATGAAGAAAAAGAGATTGAGAATAAGTCTACCATTAACCTTTCTGACATAAAAGGAAAAACAAATTTAAAAAAGTTTGTAGGTTCTAAAGTAGGTGATGTTATTGAGTTAAAAACTAAAAGCTTGTTTTCTGATGATTCTAAACTAATGGGAGCTCTTGGTCTTTCAAATGAAGAGGTAGAAGGCCTGAATATAAAGGTTTTATTTACAATTGAGGAAACTACTGAAATCGAATTAGCTGACTTAGATCAAGAGTTATTTGATAAATTATTTACTGACGGAAGTGTAAAATCAGTAACTGAGTTAAGAAATAAGATTAAAGAGGATGCAGAAAAACAATTTTTACAACAAGCAGACCAACAATTATTAAATTCAGTTACAGAATTTTTAATTGATAACACAAGTTTTGATTTACCTTCAGAATTTTTACAAAAGTGGTTAGCTACTGCAGGAGAAAAACAATTAACACCTGAAGAAGCGGCTGAAGAATATAATAAATCAGAAAAAGGGTTACGTTATCAACTAATTCAAGAGAAAATATTAAAAGAAAATGATATTAAATTGGATTACGAGGAATTAAAAGAGTATGCTAAAGGATTTATAAGAACTCAAATGGCACAATTTGGGAATATGAATCCAGAAGATGCTGAACTAGATGATATTGCCAATAGAATTCTTGGTAATCAAGAAGAGGCAAAAAAACTTCAAGATCAATTGATGAGCCAAAAGTTAATGACCTTTTATAAAGAGAAAATGACTTTTAAAACAAAAAAAGTTACTTATGAAGGCTTCGTAAAAGAAGTCTATAAATAACAGTCAATCCACAAATAAAAAACTTCTCTTTAATTTAAGAGAAGTTTTTTTTTGCTTGCTGCAGTCTTAAAATTATTCACTAATAGTTACTATATTTACAAGTATAATTTTTTAAAAATAAATAAATGGATTACGGAAGAGAATTCGAGAAATACGCCACTAAACATCGTGGAATTAGTAGCACCTACTACAATCAGTTAATCACAAATATGACTCCAAACATTATAGAAGAGCGTCAATTAAATGCTGTGGCTATGGATGTTTTTTCTCGTTTAATGATGGATAGAATTATCTTCTTAGGGACTGGAATTAATGACCAAGTAGCAAATATCATTCAGGCACAGTTATTATTCTTAGAAAGTGTAGATTCTTCAAAAGATATTTCCATATATATTAATTCACCAGGTGGAGGAGTATATGCGGGATTAGGTATTTATGACACTATGCAATTTATAAAACCAGATGTAGCAACGATTTGTACAGGTATGGCAGCTTCAATGGGAGCAGTTTTGATGTGTGCAGGAGAAAAAGGAAAGCGTTCAGCACTTCCTCATTCTAGAGTAATGATTCATCAACCTTTAGGAGGGGCTCAAGGACAGGCATCTGACATCGAGATAACTGCACGTGAAATCATGAAACTGAAAGATGAATTGTATCAAATTATAGCGAAACATTCCGGGCAAACTGTAAAAAAAGTACACGATGATTCAGATAGAGATTATTGGATGAAAGCCGAAGAGGCAAAAGCCTACGGTATGATTGATGAAGTATTGATTAGAAAATAACTACTATAAACTTAATAGTAATTAGTAATGGCAAAAGAAGAAAATTTAGAATGTTCATTTTGTGGTCGGAAAAAATCTGATACAGATCTATTGATTGCAGGGATGGACGCTCATATTTGTGATAAATGTATAGAGCAAGCTCATGGTATTGTAGAAGAAGAGATATCTGAAGCTTCCTCAGGGAGTCATTCAAAAGAAATTATTCTTAAAAAACCTTTAGAGATAAAAACGTTTTTAGACCAATATGTTATTGGTCAGGATGAAACAAAAAAGGCAATGTCAGTAGCAGTGTATAACCACTACAAAAGATTAAACCAGGTTCATGATGAAAACGAGGTTGAAATTGAAAAAAGTAATATTGTTTTAGTGGGTGAAACAGGAACAGGAAAAACACTAATAGCACGTAGTATTGCTAAAATGTTAAACGTTCCTTTTTCAATTGTAGATGCTACTGTACTAACCCAAGCTGGTTATGTGGGTGAAGATGTAGAGAGTATCTTAAGTAGATTATTGCAAGCAGCAGATTATGATGTGGCTAAAGCCCAAAAAGGGATTGTTTTTATTGATGAAATTGATAAAATTGCTCGTAAAGGAGATAATCCCTCAATCACAAGAGATGTTTCTGGAGAAGGTGTACAACAAGCATTATTAAAGTTACTAGAGGGGTCTGTTGTAAATGTAGCCCCTAAAGGAGGTAGAAAGCATCCTGAACAAAAATTTATAGAGATCAATACAAAAGATATCTTATTTATTGCAGGAGGTGCTTTTTCTGGGATTGATAAAATGATCAGTAAACGCTTAAATATGCAAGCTGTTGGCTATAGTGCCTCTGTTGAAGAAGATAAAATTGATGAGGAAAATCTATTGCAGTATATCATTCCCTCTGATCTTAAATCATTTGGATTAATACCTGAAATAATAGGTCGTCTTCCAGTTTTAAGTTATATGAATCCTTTGGATGAAAAAATATTGAGGTCAATTTTAACAGAACCTAAGAACTCAATCATTAAACAATATGAAAAACTTTTTTCTATGGATGATGTAGATTTTACTGTAGAAGAAGGTGCTCTAAATTATATTGTAGGAAAAGCAGTTGAATATAAATTAGGGGCAAGAGGATTGCGCTCACTTTGTGAGGCTATTCTTACAGACGCCATGTTTGAATTGCCTAGTTCTGATGAAAAACAACTGATTGTTACAAGAGATTATGCAGAGGAAAAAATGACAAAAACTACCTTAAAAAAATTAAGAGCAGCCTCTTAATTTAGGAATTAAACAACATATTTACCTCACTAATTATATTAGTGAGGTTTTTTATTTTTCAAATCATTCAAAATTTCTAATTACTATATTTGTTTTTAACTTTTCCAAGTCTATTTTAAATGATATCAAGAAGTACCATCGATCGAGTTTTTGAAACTGCCCGTGTAGAGGAGGTAATCGGTGAGTTTGTTCAATTAAAAAAAGCAGGAAGTAACTTCAAAGGGTTAAGTCCTTTTACTGATGAAAAGTCTCCATCCTTTATGGTTTCTCCTGTAAAACAAATTTGGAAAGATTTTAGTACTGGCAAAGGAGGAAATGCAGTTTCTTTCTTAATGGAACACGAACATTATTCCTACCCAGAGGCTATAAAATATCTTGCAAAGAAATATAATATAGAAATTGAGGAGACAGTTCAATCTAATGAGGAGAAAGAGCAAATGAATGAACGAGAGAGTATGTTCTTAGTTTCAAATTTTGCTAAAGAATATTTTCAGGATATTTTATTAAAGTCTAATCAAGGAAAAGCGATAGGCTTATCTTATCTCAAAGAGAGAGGTTTTGAAGACGAAATTATAAAAAAGTTTGAATTAGGTTATTGTTTAGATAGTTGGGATTCTTTTACCAATGAAGCACTAAAAAAAGGCTATGATATAAAATATTTGGCTAGCACAGGATTAACTATAGTTAGAGAAAATAAACAATTTGATCGTTTTAAAGGACGTGTATTATTCCCTATACATAGTATGTCTGGCCGCGTTTTAGGTTTTGGAGGTAGAACTCTATCAACAGATAAGAAGACCGCTAAATATGTAAATTCTCCAGAGAGCGATATATACCATAAAAGTAAAATTTTATATGGGATCTATCAGGCTAAAAAAGAAATAGCCAAACAAGATAATTGCTATTTAGTGGAAGGATATACAGATGTTATTTCTTTTTACCAATCAGGGATAGAAAATGTTGTTGCCTCTTCTGGAACTGCATTAACTTCAGATCAAATTAGACTGGTTAATAGACTCACAAAAAATATAACTGTACTATTTGATGGAGATGCTGCAGGAATAAGAGCCTCTATAAGAGGAATAGATTTAATTCTTGAACAAGGAATGAATGTTAAGGTAGTTGCTTTTCCAGATGGAGAAGACCCAGACAGTTTTGCAAAAAAGCATTCTGAGACAGCGCTAAAAGAATATCTAGAGAACTCATCACAAGACTTTATTAACTTCAAGGTTTCATTATTGATGAGAGAGGCTAGTAATGATCCTGTAAAAAAAGCTGGACTAATCCGAGATATTGTCACCAGTATTTCTAAGATTCCAGATAGTATTCAAAGAGAAGTTTATGTGCAAGAATGTTCTCGAATTATGGAAATTTCAGAGAGAGTATTATTTAGTGAATTAGCACAATTAATATCAAAAAATTCTAAAGAATTTTCCAAAAATATTCAAAAGGAAAAACAGACTTTTGAGGTTGTAAAAAAACAAACTGAACAACTAAAAGAAATAGATTCTTTATTTATTTTGGAAAAAGAAATTATTAGAATTTTATTACTTTTTGGAAATCAAGAAGCAGATTTTATTGATTTTGTTGAGGTTGAGAATGAAGATGGAACGATACACATAGAAAAAGAACAATACACAAATCAGGTTTCAAAAGAATTATATCTAAACTTACAGGATGATGAAATAGAATTTTCAAATGAAATTTTCAAGAAAATATATTACGAAATGATTCATCAATTGAGTCAAGCAGATAAAATTGAAATAGATAATTTTATTAATCATTCTAATACAAATATTTCTAAAGTAGTAACCTCCATTCTTATGGATGAAGAGAAATATGCTTTGAGTGATTGGGAACGTAAAAATATTTTTGTCACCGAACCTCAAAAAATTTTATCAAAATTAGTTACAGATGCTATTTTAAACCTAAGAAGAATTCTTATAGATAAAAAAATCAAGCAACTTATCGACCCTTCAGAGACAAGTTCTGCTGAGAATAATGATTTAGAAATGATTAAAAACTACATCGAATTGAAAAAAAGATTGTATAATAAATTAATGAGGGTTGTTTAAAAAAAACAGATTTATTAAGACATAAGTTTATTAGGAATAAAACCAATTATTTTTTTATGTATCTTTATAATAATAAACTTGTACCCCTATGAAAAAAATAAACCTCCTAACAAAATCATTTATTTTAGTTTTATTAACTCCAATAGAGATTTCAAAAGGCCAACGAAGAAGGAATTTTCTTAAAGCTAAAAAGTTATTTAAATCGGCTTTATTATAATTTTTCTGGGATTAAACATACTGGTATTGGATCCATTTTGTGTTTATTAGCCTTATTTAATTTTAGATAAATTTCATATACTTCTTTTTTTCTTCCCTTAAAGACATCTGTGTGTGCTCCTTCTTTTTCTTTCATCATTGCCCATTCTAATTCATCATAACTAGCTCCAAGTTGATCTTCATCTGTTCTGTCATCCCCCCATAAACCATCAGTTGGTGCTGCAGTTTGAATTTCTTCATTAATTTTTAAATAGTTTGCAACAGCATACACCTCAGATTTCATTAAATCTGCAATAGGACTTAAATCAACACCTCCGTCTCCATATTTGGTGTAAAACCCCACTCCAAAGTCTTCAACCTTATTACCAGTACCAGCTACCAAAAAGTTATTTAATCCTGCAAAATAATACAAGCTAGTCATTCTTAAACGAGCTCTTGTGTTAGCCAAACTCATAAAGCGTTCATTTTCATCCTCAACCATTGGCATCGCCTTTACTAAACTGTCAAAAACAGGAGTTAAATTTATATGATTCATAGATACATTTTCATATTGTTTTTGAAGTGATAAAATATGACGTTTAGCTCTACTTACTTGACCTTCCTCTTGATGTATTGGCATTTCAAGACACAGCGTTGGAAACCCAGTTTTTGCACACAAAGTAGAGGTTACAGCAGAATCAATGCCGCCAGAGACACCGATTACAAAACCTTTAACTCCTGCATTAGTAGCATATTCCTTTAACCATGAAATTATATATTTGGTAACTTTTTCAACTTGCATAGAAAACTATTTTAGTATTTTTATCATTCATAACACGTAGCTAAGATACAAAGCAAATGCGAAATTATTTTCAATTTTTATTGGTACTATTATTTTTCATTTCTTGTCAAAAAGAAACTCAGAATAATATTGATATCTCAAATATTGAAGCAAATTTTAAGGTTTTCAGATTTGAACAAGACTTTTATACTAATAAAGGGCAAAATTTAGTTGAATTAAAAGAAAATTTTCCTTTACTATTTCCTGATGAAACACCAGATAGTATTTGGATTGCGAAAATAAATAACCCAGACGAACAAGAGTTATTTCAAGAAACTCAAAAAAAATACAATTCACTTTTACATATTGAGGAAGAGCTGTCTAAGTTATTTAAACACATTAAACATTATAATCCTGCGTTTTTAGCCCCAGATGTTATCACTATTTTAAGCAATATAGATTATACCTACAGAACAATTTATACAGATAATTTATTATTTATTTCTTTAGATGTTTATTTGGGAGATGATCATCCATTTTATGACGATTATCCATCCTATATAAGAAAAAATAATACTGACGAAAGAATTGTTGTTGACGTAGCTTCTAACATTATAAATTCAACAATCTCCTTGTTAAATAATAGATCTTTTTTGGCAAAAATGATTCATGAGGGAAAAAAAATGTATTTGCTAGACCTTTATTTACCCTCGAAATCAGATCCAATTAAAATTGGATACCCTAAGGATAAGTTTGATTGGGCTACTATGAATGAGGAGCAAGTATGGAGATACTTCATAGAAAATGATTTATTATATAGTACCGATACTCAATTAAATAAAAGATTTATAGAAAACGCTCCCTTTTCAAAATTTTATCTAAGTGAAGACACAAAGTCTCCAGGAAGAATAGGTCAATGGATTGGTTGGCAAATTGTACGTTCTTACATGGTAAATAATGACGTATCTTTACAGGATCTTTTATCTATGAATGAAGAAGAGATTTTTAAGAATTCTAAATATAAACCACGAAAATAATGGCTATTGCACATACCTCAAAAATAGAGTTTACAGTTGAATTAGATGAAAATAAAATTCCTGAAAGTATAAGTTGGAAAGCGGAAGATGGAGGTATAGATAACGAATCTTCTAAGGCTATAATGCTTTCTGTTTGGGATCACAAAAAGAAAGATACTTTGCGAATGGACCTTTGGACTAAAGATATGCCAGTTGATGAAATGAAACAATTTTTCCATCAAACATTAGTTTCTATGGCAGGAAGTTTTGAGCGTGCCACAGATGATCAAAAAATGACGGCTACTATGAGAGATTTTTGTGATTATTTTGCTGAAAAACTTGAGTTAAAAAAGAAGTAATAATTGACTTTTTATGCTCATTCTTTAGATGGAGAGTGTGTATTAATTATTTTCAAAACTTCTCTGTAATCTTTGTTATTATTGACAAAATCTAATTCAGAAACATCAATAATTAGTGTATTTAAATCTTGTTCTGTTTTAATAAAATTAATATATCCGACATGGATTTTCTCAAGGTAACTTGCCTCAATATTCTGCTCGTAAATTCTCCCTCTTTTTTTTATATTTTCTAAAAGACGATCTGTATTCTGATATAAGTAGATGTATAAATCTGGTTTAGAAATTTCTTTATACATAATGTCAAACATTTTTCTGTATAAAGCATATTCTTCTTTTTGAAGTGTTACTTGTGCAAAAATTAATGATTTAAAAATGTAATAGTCAGAAACAATGAAGTTTTTAAATAAATCAAATTGAGCTAAATCATCTGTTAATTGCTGGTACCTATCTGCTAAAAAACTCATTTCTAGCGGAAAAGCAAAACGTTCTTGATCTTCATAAAATTTTGGAAGAAATGGATTATCCGCAAACCTCTCTAAAACTATTTTAGCGTTAAATTCATCACTCATTAAATTAGATAAAGATGTTTTACCAGAACCTATATTGCCCTCAATAGCTACATAATTATATTTTTCTATAAGAGGTATAGGCCTTTGTAGCTTTGATGAAATTTTATGAATTTCAGAGGTGTCTATTGTGTTATTTAAACAAATATTCAATGTTTTTTTTTCAATAGGATGTAGTGTGTTTCCGGCAATTTCAGCTAATGGTACAAGAACAAATTTTCTATCTAGCATCCTTGGATGAGGAATAATAATGTTTTTTGAAAATACTATTTCATCATCAAAAAGTAAAATATCAATATCAATCTTTCTGTTGGTGTATTTATTGTTTTGCTCTCTTTTTCTCCCAAGTTTAGTCTCTATGTTTAATATATTTTTAAGCAGTTCTTCTGGAGGTAAATAGGTTGATACTGCAATACATATATTATAAAAATCATCTCCTTTAAAACCCCACGAATCTGTTTTGTAAACAGACGAAATCTTATGAATGGCACCAATAGATTCTGCTATCTCATAGATAGCTTCTTGAAGATTATTTAACTTTCTTCCTTGATTAGAACCAAGTGACAAATAAGTAAGACGTTGTATTTTCATTCAGAGTTACAAAGAAACTAAATTAAATTAGACGGGATGTCATGAAATAAAAAAATCGCCAAAATATTTTGGCGATTTCTTATTATAAAGTTAAAAGATATTTAATCTTCCTTTTTTTCTTCTCTTGGTTTTCGGTCATCTCTACGATCATTTCTTCTATTATCACGACCTCGATTATCTCTTCCACCTCTATTGTCTCTTCCACGATTGTTATCTCTTGGTGGTCTTTCCACAAAACCTTCTGGTTTTGGTAAAATAGCTTTTCTAGAAACTTTTTCTTTTCTTGTTCTAGGATCTAAACCAAAATACTTAACATCTAAAACATCTCCCATGTTAACCACATCGGTAACATTATTTGTACGTTCCCAAGCTAGCTCACTTACGTGAAGTAAAACCTCATTACCAGGAGCTTCAGTATATTCAACAACAGCACCAAAATCTAAAATTTTGATAACTTTTACTTCATACACAGAACCTTTCTCAGGTTTAAACATCATCGATTCTATTCTAGCGATAACAGCTTCAATACCTTCAGGTTTTGTTCCTAAAATTTCGATGATACCCTCTTCAGTAACTTCATCTTCTGTAATTACAATAGTGGTTTCAGTTTCCTTCTGTAATTCCTGAATGTGTTTCCCACCTGGTCCAATAAAAGCACCAATTAATTCATTAGGAATCCTTCTGTTTATCATTTTAGGAGCATGTGCTTTTACTTCTTCATTTGCTGTAGCAATAGTATCAGTAATTTTTTCTAAAATGTGTAAACGACCATCACGAGCTTGCTTTAGTGCGTTTACTAAAATTTCATAGGGTAATCCCTTAATCTTAATATCCATCTGACATGCTGTGATTCCTTCGGAAGTTCCAGTAACTTTAAAATCCATATCACCTAAGTGATCCTCGTCTCCAAGAATATCAGATAACACTGCATAACGATCTCCATCAGAAATTAATCCCATAGCGATACCAGATACAGGTCTAGTCATTTGAACTCCTGCATCCATAAGAGCCATTGTTCCTGCACAAACTGTAGCCATGGAAGATGAACCATTAGATTCTAAAACCTCGGATACAACTCTAACAGTATAAGGGCAGTCATCTGGGATCATTCCTTTTAATCCACGTTGAGCTAAATTACCATGACCAACTTCTCTTCTTGAAGTTCCTCTTAGAGGTCTTGCCTCACCTGTACAAAAAGGAGGGAAGTTATAGTGTAAATAAAATTTCTCTTCACCTTCGTAAGACGGCATGTCTATTTTATTAGCATCTCTTGATGTCCCTAAAGTAACTGTAGCAAGTGCTTGAGTTTCTCCACGAGTAAAAATTGAAGAACCGTGAACAGAGGGAAGGTAGTCTACCTCTGACCAAATAGGTCTAATCTCATCAGTTTTTCTTCCGTCTAAACGAATACCTTCAGCTAAAGTTAATTCTCTAACTGCTTCCTTTTCTGCTTTGCTGTAGTATTTAGATACTAATGCTCCGTATTCTTCGATTTCTTCTTCAGAAAATGCAGCTTTAACCTCTTCTTTTACTTCAGAAAATGCAGCTCCACGCTCAGCTTTGGATGTACCTTGTTTAGCAATTGCATAACATTTGTCATATGCTAAATCATGTATTTTTTTTGCTAGCTCTTCATTTTGCTCAGCAGTTTCATATTCACGAACTTCTTTCTTTCCGAAAGCTTCTGCTAAACGGACCTGAGCTTCTATTTGAATTTTTATAGACTCATGAGCAAATTTAATTGCATCTGCCATTTCTTCCTCTGAAATTTCATCCATTTCACCTTCAACCATCATTACTGAGTCAGCTGAGGCACCAATCATCATATCTATATCTGAATCTGCTAATTGAGCTCTACTTGGATTAATTACAAATTCTCCATTTACTCTTGCAACACGTGCTTCCGAAATAGGACATTCAAAAGGAAAATCACTCAACTGTATCGCTGCTGATGCTGCTAAACCTGCTAATGCATCTGGCATAACATCTTCATCATGAGACATTAATTGAATCATTACTTGAACTTCTGAATGATAATCTTTTGGGAATAGTGGACGTAAAACACGGTCTACTAAACGCATTGTTAATACCTCTCCGTCACTTGGTCTAGCTTCTCTTTTGAAGAAACCACCAGGGTAACGCCCTGCAGCTGCAAATTTTTCTCTGTAGTCTACGGTTAATGGTAAAAAATCTACGGGGCTCTGTTTGTAGTTAGATACAACTGTACATAACAACATTGCTTTTCCCATTTGAACAACAACTGAACCGTGAGCTTGTTTAGCTAGTTTACCGGTTTCTAATGAGATGGTTCTTCCATCTCCAAGGTCTATGACCTCTCTAAATACTTTTGGAATCATACTTTAATAATTCTTTCTTAATTAAACTTTTCTTGTTGTGTGTGTTGTTGTGTGTTTGTTTTAATCCAATGGAAGTAAAAATTAAAAGAGGTAGCTTTAAAGCTACCTCTTTTGAATAGGTATTATTTTCTAATTCCTAATTCTTTAATTATTGCACGATATCTTGTGATATCTTTTTTCTTTAGATAGTCTAAAAGACTTCTACGCTTTCCAACCATTTTTACTAAAGAACGTTCTGTGTTAAAATCTTTACGATTTTGTTTTAAGTGTCCTGTTAAATGGTTAATTCTGTGCGTGAATAACGCAATTTGTCCTTCGGCAGAACCGGTGTTAGTTTTACTGTTACCGTGTTTTTCGAAGATTGTTTCTTTTACTTCTTTTGTTAAATACATGCCAATATTATTTAAATGATTTTTATGTACATCAATGATTTTTTCATTGAAGTTGCAAATGTACAATTATTTTATAAGGTAACCTACAAAATAAGTTTAGATGAATTTAGTGAGAGATACGTTGTAATCTATTGAATACTAGTATGAAAAAAACAACTATTTTATGCTCTAATAGGTTGATTTTGTATGAGATCTATGTAAAGATTAATTTGTTGTTTTAGGTCTTTTCTTTCATAGATACCATCTAAAAAACCGTGTTCTAAAACAAACTCTGAACGTTGAAAACCTTCTGGCAAATCTTTTCCAGTAGTATCTCTTACTACTCTAGGGCCAGCAAAGGCTATCAAAGCATTAGGTTCTGCAATGTTTATATCCCCCAACATAGCAAAAGAGGCAGTTGTTCCTCCTGTGGTTGGATCTGTACATAATGATATGTATGGAATTTTAGCTTCAGCAAGTTGAGCTAATTTTGCAGAGGTTTTAACTAGCTGCATTAATGATAAAGAAGCTTCCATCATTCTGGCTCCTCCAGATTTTGAGACCATCAAAAAGGGAAGCTTATTTTGAATAGAATATTCAATTGCTCTTGATATTTTTTCACCAACAACACTTCCCATAGATCCACCAATGAAAGAAAAGTCCATTACTGCTATAACGATATCATTACCTAAAGATTTTCCTACAGCTGTTCGTACGGCGTCTTTTAAATTTGTTTTTTCTTGGGCGGCTTTTAACCGATCAGGATATTTTTTTGTGTCTTCAAACTTAAGCGGATCTTTGGCCGTAATTTTAGTATTTAATTCTTTGAACTTGTTATCGTCAAATAGTAATTCAAAGTATTCTTTACTTCCTATTCTAACGTGATATCCATCCTCTGGACTTACATATAAATTTCGCTTTAACTCTTCAGTATCAATTATTTTACCGCTGGGAGTTTTGTACCACAATCCTTTGGGAGTATCTTTTTTTGCTTCTGTAGGAGTATTAATTCCTTTTTCTTTTCTTTTAAACCAAGCCATATACTAAAAGTTAGTTGTCTGTTAAGTAATGATAAATTTAAATAAATTTAATTCAAAAACTAAGTTTACAAATCTAGTGGATTAATATTTAATTTTCTAACAAAAAAGAAAAGTCTAATAGAAAACAAGATTGAATTAGTATAATCTTGTTTTCTATTAGACTTTTAGTAAATTAAAAATATTCTCTATTTAAAGAGTATTTATATTATTTAAATCTTCAAATGCTTTTTTTAATCGACTCTTAAAAGTAACCTCTCCCTCACGAAGCCATTTTCTTGGGTCATAATGTTTTTTATTAGGTTGATCTGCTCCATCAGGATTTCCAATTTGATTAGCTAGGTACGCTGCTTTCCCTTGCATATAATCTCTAATCCCTTCAGTGAATGCAAATTGCAAATCTGTATCTATATTCATTTTTATAACACCATACCCTATAGATTCTCTAATTTCTTCTAATGTAGATCCAGAACCACCATGGAACACAAAATCAATTGTATTATGAGGTAGATTGAACTTTTCAGAAACATATTCTTGTGAGTTTTTTAAAATCTTAGGTGTTAATTTCACATTTCCAGGCTTGTAAACACCATGAACATTTCCAAATGCAGCTGCTATAGTAAATTGAGGGCTAACTTTCATTAATTCTTCATAAGCATAAGCTACCTCCTCTGGTTGTGTATATAGTTTTGAGACATCAACATCAGAATTATCAACACCATCTTCTTCTCCCCCCGTAATTCCTAATTCTATTTCTAAGGTCATTCCCATTTTAGACATACGCGCTAAATATTTTTTGCATATTTCTATATTTTCTTCAATGGGCTCTTCTGATAAATCAATCATGTGAGAACTATAAAGAGGCTTTCCTGTTGCAGCAAAATGTTCTTCACTTGCATCTAATAAACCGTCAATCCATGGTAACAACTTTTTTGAACAATGGTCTGTATGTAAAATTACAGGAACTCCATATGCTTCTGCTAATAAGTGAATATGCTTAGCGCCTGCAACACCACCAGCTATTGCTGATTTTTGATTTTCATTTGATAGTCCTTTACCTGCATTAAATTGAGCACCTCCATTTGAAAACTGAATAATTACAGGAGCGTTTAAATCTCTTGCAGTTTCTAGTACAGCATTTATAGTGTTTGAGCCTACAACATTTACTGCTGGTAAAGCAAATGATTTTTCTTTGGCTAGGTTAAAAATAGCTTGAACTTCTTTACCAGTTGCAACGCCTGGTTTAACATGATGACTCATTTATATTGAATTTAATGATTGAAAATTGAGGCTCAAAAGTAAACAAAATATACGTACAAGAGTAAGA
>Ga0209308_10000421_pt1 | contig 43608 bp, 48 predicted proteins | sample COGITO_mtgs_1204_3_FD_184806 | JGI IMG/M metagenome (GOLD analysis project Ga0209308, IMG submission 184806) | Pelagic marine microbial communities from North Sea - COGITO_mtgs_120405 (SPAdes) (version 2) | ecosystem: Environmental > Aquatic > Marine > Epipelagic ... | reverse complement strand
AATCAATTACTAGTTGAGTTAGATGGTTTTGAAAATAGTAGCAGCGTTATTGTTATGGCTGCAACTAACAGACCTGATGTATTAGACTCTGCATTATTAAGACCAGGTCGATTCGATCGACAAGTAGTTGTTGATGTACCTGACTTACAAGGCAGATATGATATTTTAAAAATACATACGAAAAAAATAAAGATTAATAAAAAGTCTGTTAAGCTCCGTGATATTGCAAAAGGTACTCCAGGTATGGTTGGTGCTGATCTAGCAAACCTAGTTAATGAAGCGGCGCTTTTAGCATCTAGAAAAAGAAAAGCAACTGTAGATAATAATGATTTTGAAGAAGCAAAAGATAAAGTTTTAATGGGCGTTCAAAGAAAAAGTATGGTTTTGTCTGATGAAGAAAAGAAAGTCACAGCTTATCACGAAGCTGGACATGCTGTTGTAGCTATTTTTTCTCCTGAAGCAGATCCTGTTCATAAAGTTACTATTATTCCTAGAGGAAGAGCTCTTGGAGTCACGATGCAATTGCCGATAGATGAAAAGCATGGATATTCAAAGACATATATTTTGAGCAGATTGGCTGTAATGATGGGTGGAAGATCTGCTGAGGAAATTATATTTAATGAAATTACCACTGGCGCTTCAAACGATATCGAAAGAGCAACTAGTATTGCAAGAAAAATGGTGTGTGAGTGGGGTATGAGTGAGGCTATGGGCCCAATGTCGTTTGGTAAAAAGAATGAAGAAATCTTCCTAGGAAGAGAAATTCAATCTCATAGAGACTACAGTGAACAGACTGCTCAGCAAATTGACCATGAGGTGGTTACTATTATTAAAGATGCACAAAAAACTTCACATAAGATTTTAACAGATCATATAGACTTATTGCATTTAATGGCAGATCAGTTATTAGAACATGAAACAATCGATGAAGCAGATATTAAATTGTTAGTCGCTGGTAAAAAACTCTCAAAAAAAATCAATAAATAAGAAGTGAATATTTCTGAATTAAATGATTGGTTGCTTTCAGGAAATCAACAACCACTCATTATGGGAGTATTAAATGTTACTCCAGACTCTTTTAGTGACGGCGGAAAATTTCTAGATTCTACTAATGCAGTAAGCCATGCTATGGATATGATTGCTGACGGTGCAGATATTATTGATATAGGTGGAGAATCTACAAGACCATTCTCTGAATCAGTATCCGAAAAGGAAGAGTTATCTAGAGTGATTTCTGTCATCAAGAAATTGAGAGAAAAAACAGATACTGTTATTTCTATAGACACTACAAAATCATCAGTTGCTGATAGTGCGTGTAATGCTGGGGCAAATCTTGTAAATGATATCAGTGGATTACTATTTGATGATAAAATGATCGATACGATTAAAAAGTATGACTGCCCTGTTGTTTTGATGCATATAGCGGGTAATCCCAAGACAATGCAAGAAAACCCTTCCTATAATGATGTCATATCAGATATTACTACTCATTTGTTAGATAGAGCAAAATTTGCTATAAAAAACGGAGTAAAAGAGTATAACATTATTTTGGATCCAGGAATTGGATTTGGTAAAACAATAAATAATAATTTTTCTATTATTAATAATATTGATCAGTTTGCTCAGCTTGGTTATCCAATATTAGTTGGAGCATCAAGAAAATCTTTTATTGGTAAGACTTTAGATGTGGATGAAAATAATAGAATTGAAGGAACAATAGTATCAAATGTTATAGCCTTAGAAAGAGGATGTAAGATTTTTCGAGTGCATGATATAGTAGAAACAAAAAGAGCATTAACTATTGCAAATAAAATTTTTAATTCAAACACTTTAAATACTTAAATTATACTTATATGAATCTATTTGAAATCAGCTTTATAAAATTTACACTTACCGACTTATTTGATCTGGTTCTCATTTCATTCATCTTTTCTTACGCATATTCCTATTTTAGAGGAACTAGAGGGGGACAGATGCTAATTGGTTTGTTAATTCTCTTTTTTGCAGGATTTGTCGTAAATATTCTTGGTTTCAGAGCCACTTCATGGCTGTTAAATTTATTTCAAACAGTTTGGGTTGTTGTATTTGTCATTTTATTTCAACCAGAAATAAGAAGACTATTGACATCTGTTGGACAGAATAGAATACTAAGAAAGCTATTTCAGATTGAAAAACTTTCTATTCAGGATGAAATTATTGCATGTATCAATGAGATTAAAAAGAATAAATGGGGTGCCATTATTATTTTTGAAAGAGAAAATTCATTAAAGACTATTAGTGCTGACGGAGTAAGGATGGGGGCGATATTCAGTCCTGAATTATTAGTATCGATTTTTAATCCTTCTTCTCCATTACATGATGGAGCTGTTATTATTCATAGTAATATTATAGAAGCAGCTGCATGTATATTGCCATTAACAGAAAGTAAAACTTTAAATCCTGAAATGGGAACTCGTCATAGAGCTGCATTAGGAATTTCAGAAGAGAGTGATGCTCTCGCTTTGGTATTATCTGAAGAAACGGGAAAAATATCTATCGCAGAAAATGGATATTTTATAAGTTCTGCACTGACTTTAGAAGAATTGGGTAATATTTTAAAAGAAAAAATGAGTGATATAGGGGATAAATAATATGTTAAAAGAAAAAATTATGGATTTAATGGAAAGATCAGATTTTATGACTCTTTCTACTAGTGTTGCAGGAAATTCTTCCGCTGCAAATGTGTATTTTTCAAATGATGGCTTAGATATATATTTTTTTACATTTAATCCAACTAGAAAGGCTGTTCAGATTGCTTTTAATCCAAAAGTCCAATGCGTTATTAGGCCAGACGGCGAAGATGGAATTAAGGAATTACAAATTGATGGATTTGCTAAAAAGATAACCGATACTGAAGAAAAAGATAAGGCCAGAGAAGCAATATTGAAGGTTACTAAAGCTTTTTCTGAATATATGCACGATGACTTCTTAATTGCTAATGATGTAGTTGGATACTATAAAATAGAACCAACAGTAATAAAATATGTTGATTTCTTCGCTGAAACTCAGTTTGAATGGATAGAAATTCCCGATAATAAGCCGAGTGTAATATCGGAGTTGTTGGGTAATGTCAGCAGAACCATTAAATATTGGATGACTGTTGTTAGGGCACCATTCTTGACAGCAACAATTGCTCCAATTTTATTAGGATCGGCTATTGCTTACAAACAATTTGGTACATTTGATTGGTCAATTTTTTGGCTTGTATTATTAGGAGCAATATTTGCCCAATGTGGTACAAATACTATTAATGACTATTTTGATCATAAATCTAGAAACGATGAACTAAATAAATTAGCTAGTCCTTTTAATGGGGGATCAAGAACAATTCAATCTGGACTGATGACTCCAGCAAATATGTTATTTGTATCTGTGCTATTTTTTAGCGCTACAATTGGAATTGGTTTAGAACTTAATAATCTTCTTTTTGGAGACTATCTAGCTATGTCCATATTGATGTATTTGGGATTAATAGGGGTATTTCTAGGTATTATGTATACAGGTTTTTTAAAACTTGCTTACAATGGTCTTGGCGATTTAGCAGTGTTTATCGGATTTGGTCCCCTAATGGTTTATGGCGCAGCATACATGCAGAATCAGTCTGTAGATCCTATAACTACTCTACTTTTTTCAGTACCTGTTGGTATTTTTATAGCATTAGTATTATTCATTAATTGTTTTCAAGACTACAATGCCGACAAAGCAGCTAATAAGAATAGTTGGGTTGTTAGGCTGGCTGGCCCTGGAAACAAAGCAAATTATAGAGCTCCATTCAAAGTATGGAAAAATTTAATGATGTTGTCATTTACAATTATTCTTGGTGCATCTTTGTATACTAGTAATTTATTTACGCTCATAGCTTTACTTCCTTTATTAATTTTTAATTTTGCTTCAAAAAAAGGAAGCAGCTGGTTAGATCAATGGGAAAAAGAAGATGCAAACCTTCAACAACTTCCATATGAATTATTAATTGTTAATGTTTCTACAATTGGAATTCACTTCTTAACTGGTATGTTACTTACATTAGGATTTTTACTTAGTACATGGATTTAAAAGACCAGTATAATTCTCTTCTAGAAAAGTTTGATCAAATTAGGAGGCATCTTTGACCTTGAAGCTAAAGATGCTCATTTAAATAATTTAAAAGATCAAATCTCAGACCCATCTTTGTGGGATAATAACAAAAAGACTACGTCTATTATGAAAGAAATTTCGATGTGTGAAAAAGATATTAACTTAAGAAAAAGCTTATCTGAAAAAGCTAGCGATATCAAAGTAATGTTTGAATTTTTAAATGATGGACAGATTGAAGAAAAAGAGTTTTCAGAAGAAATTGAACATCTTGCGAAACTTATTAAAGAATTTGAATTAAAATTAATACTCAATTCAAAGAATGACTCTAAAAATGCTATTATTTCAATCCATCCAGGTGCTGGTGGTACAGAAAGTCAAGATTGGGCTCAAATGTTATATAGAATGTATTCTATGTGGACAGAGTCTAAGGGATTCAAGTTTAATGTGATTGATTTTCAAGCAGGAGATGAAGCAGGTATTAAAGATTGCACTATTGAGATTGCAGGAGATTATGCTTATGGATTACTACAATCAGAAATAGGAGTACATAGATTGGTAAGAATATCGCCGTTTGACTCCAATAGTCGTAGACATACCTCTTTTGCTTCCGTATCTATTTATCCATCAATTGATGAAGATGTTGAAATAGAAATCAATCCAAAAGAACTAAGGATAGATACATTTCGAGCTAGTGGTGCTGGAGGGCAGCATGTCAATAAAACTGATTCTGCTATTAGAATCACCCATTTGCCGACAGGAACAGTTACTCAATGTCAAACTCAAAGATCTCAACATAAAAATAAAGAGCAAGCTCTAAAGGTATTAAAGTCAAAGCTTTATCAATTAGAAATTGAAAAACAAGAAGAGTCAAAAAAAATACTTGAGGGAGAAAAAAAGGATATTGCCTGGGGCAATCAAATAAGATCTTATGTATTTCATCCATATAACATGATTAAAGACCATAGAACTAAATTTGAAGTAGGTAATGTAAAGGCAGTTATGGATGGAAATATAGATGACTTTATGTATAGTTATTTATTAGATAAAATGGAAAAAAATAAATAAGTTTCTTTCGATATGGAAAATAAAAGCTTAAAACAAATAATTGCTAACCGACACGAAAAATTAGATAAAATTCGCCAGTTAGGTGTAAATCCATATCCCTATGAATTTAATACTACTCATTCAACTCTAGAAATTACTAAGGATTGTATTGACCAAAATGTATCCGTAGCTGGAAGAGTAATGTCTTTAAGAAAAATGGGAAAAGCTGCTTTTGCTAACATTCAAGATGAGAAAGGTAGAGTTCAGCTATATATTGCTAGAGATGATGTCGGAGAGGATAATTACAACTTATTCAAGCTAGTCGATATCGGAGATTTTATTGGTATTAATGGTATAGTTTTTATTACAAAAACAGAAGCAATTACTGTAAAAGCTGAAAAGGTAACTATATTAAGTAAAAACTTAAGACCTATTCCCGATGTTAAAGAGAAGGATGGAGAAAAATACAATTCAGTATCTGATAAAGAATTAAGATATAGAAAACGTTATCTTGATATGATTATTAATCCTGAAACAAAAGATAATTATATCACAAGATTTAAAATGATTAACTCTATAAGAGAATTTTTAAATAAGAATGGATATATAGAGGTTGAAACACCTGTTTTACAGCCAGTATATGGAGGAGCTAATGCTAAGCCATTTAAAACATTTCATAATGCATTAGATCAAGAGTTCTTTCTACGAATTGCTACAGAATTGTATTTAAAGCAATTGATTGTAGGTGGATTTGAAAAAGTGTATGAGATGTCAAAAGATTTTAGAAATGAAGGTATTGACCGAAGCCATAATCCAGAATTTACTATGCTTGAATTCTATCAAGCATATTCAGATTATAATTTTATGATGGATTTTGTTGAAGAAATGTTCAAGAAAATAGCAGAAGATTTAGGTGTTAAAAAAATATCATGGGATGGAAATGATATTGATTTAACTAAAAAGTTTGCTAGAAAAACAATGGATGAACTAATTAAGGAACATACTGGACATTCTATAGATTTAACAGATAGTAAAGCAGTATTTGATGTATGTAAAAAGTTAGATTTAAAAGTTAAAAAAACTGATAGTCTTGCAAAAATGATTGATGAGATAATGAGAAGGAAAGTTGAACCAAATTTAATCAACCCTACCTATGTTATGAATCATCCTGTAGAAATTTCACCTTTAGCTAAAGTAAATAGAGATGGTGACTCAGACTTTACTGAAAGATTTGAATTGTTTATCGCAGGTATGGAATTTGCAAATGGATTTTCTGAATTAAATGATCCAATAGATCAAAGAAAAAGATTTGAAGATCAGTCAGCTAAAAAAGATAGTGGAGATGAAGAAGCTTTTCCTGTAGATGAAAATTTTTTAGAGGCTATAGAAATTGGAATGCCTCCAACTGCAGGTGTTGGTATTGGTATTGATCGATTAGTCATGCTGTTTATTGACACTAGGTGGATTAGAGACGCAATTATCTTTCCCACACTTAAATCTTTGAAATGAAACTAGTTTTTCTTGTTTTAAAAAGGCTATTTTTTTCATCACAAAGTAATTTTTTATTCAAAACAACTAATATAGTTTCAATTATAAGTTTAGCTCTTGGAATAGCTTCACTAAATATCGTTTTAGGTGCAGTTAGCGGATTTGAGAATAAGGTATCTGAAAAATTATCTTCTATTAGTGGCTACACAACAATTAATCATCTATTTGAAGACGAATTTTCAACGGATCAATCATTAATGCCTGATTTTTATAGTGGATTTTCATCTAGTTTAGTTCCTTATGTTGAAAAGCCAGCTATCCTGAAGTCAAAAGATAATAGCAGTAATATTTTAATATACGGTTTAGATAAGAAAGATTTTAAGGAATTTAATCTTTTCAGTAGTTTGAATACTAATCTAGATACTATAAGTGAAAATCATATTGTAGTCGGTAGTCTGCTTGCAAAGAACCTCAATCTATCAATAGGAGATGAAATTGTTATTTTTAATCCTTTAATATCTAAAAAGGGAAAAGAAAGAAGTAGATTTTTATTGTTAGAGATAAAAGAAATATATCATTCTGGTATAGAAGACTATGATTCAAGGTTAGTATTTATTCCTATAAATACAGTTCAATCTTATTTTAATTTAGACGATAGCATAACCGGTTGGATGAATTTTGATCCATCTCTAAATATAGATAATGTAGACTATCCATTTTATCAATTAAGTCTCAATGATAGGCATAGCGATCTTTTTGAATGGATTGATACACAGCAATGGCCAATTATTTTTATTTTTAGTTTAATCGTACTAGTATCATACTTTAATTTAATGGGATCCATAAACATTCTTTTTTATGAAAAAAGATATAATCTTGCAATCATGAAAACTTATGGTATGTCGAATAGCAAAATATCATTAATATTTATTATTCAAGGAATGATATTGGCGTTCATTGGAGCAATATTTGGTATTTTGTTATCTTTATTTATTATTTTCATGCAAGAAGAGTTTCAATTTATATCTCTCTCTGAGAATATCTATTTTGTCAGTTATTTACCTATAATATTTAGTATAAATAACGCTATCTATACTTTATTTTTTAGTCTTATCTGCAGTGTATTATTTTCAAGTATTTCATTGGCATATCTTTTATCTATAAATCCATCTAAAATTTTAAAAAACTAATGAATGTAATTTTATTAATAGCAAGGCGCTTTCTAATGCCAAGAAATATGTTAGAAGGAGGTATGATCAATATTATATCTTTTGTAGGCTTATTTATAGGTGCTGCATCAATTATTCTTTCAGTAGCTGTTCTTAACGGTTTTCAAGGTATACTAGAAAATGAAACAAAGAAGATATATGGAGATTACGCTATCAATACTTTTGATTATGCTAGGGATAAAGAATTAATAGATATTTTTGAAAAAAACGGTATCCAATACGCTCCGTATTATGAAGAAGAATTTTTTATATCAAAAAATAAAAAGCAATCATTAGTTAATGTGAAGAGTGTAGATAGCTCAAAATTTAAAAATTTTTATGATTTAGAGTTAGTTTTAGATAGCCAAGACCTAAATCATGGAGAAATTATAATTGGTAAATCTTTAGCTGATAGAATGGATTTTAGTATAGGCGATTCTATATCAATTTATAGTACTAACCTAAATATGAGTTATTTAGCAATGCCATATATTCAACAATTAGTTATAAAAGATATATTCAAAAATAGAATATTAAGATCTGATGAATTTTTAGTGTTTGCGGTATCAAAGGATTATCATTTTCCTGATAAGAAGTTTACTGATATTGAAATCATTGGAAATATAGATAATATTATACCTTTGCCTAATAAAAAAATTGTTTCATGGAAAGAAAGGAATAAGCAGTTATTTGATGCTACTGAAATTGAGAAAAAGATTACATTTTTTACATTGTTTCTTATTATAGTCGTTGCTTCATTCAACCTATCTTCTTCTGTAATGCAAATTGCAACTAAGAAAACAAGAGAGATGGCAATTTTGAGTACTTTTGGAATGAGTAAAAATAACATATCTGGTATATTTTTAGTATATGGCTATCTCTTAGCAGTCACCGCTATTTTAAGTGGAATTTTATTTGCTTTATTGGTCATATTTCTACAAAACACATTTGGTATATTTATGTTAAATCCAGACTTCTATTTAGTTAGCAAACTTCCTATGGTAGTTAGTTTCAATGATATTGCTTTGTTATTATTTTATTCTATAGTAATAATTGGATTATTTGCTACATTACCTTTAATGCTTATTAAAAAGATAAGCCCAATTCAATTGATAAACAAAAATATATGATATTATCTGCTAGAAATATTAAAAAAACTTTTAAAGATGGAGATAAAACTCTTCAAGTGTTGAAGGGTGTAAATTTTGATCTTGATAAAGGAAACATATTAACCATCAAAGGTGCATCTGGATCTGGTAAGTCTACCTTATTAAGTTTATTAGGAACTCTCGATCAACCAGATAGTGGTGAAATAGTAATAAACAATAATAATCTGAAAACAATTAACAATTATGATTCAATTAGAAATAAGCATATTGGATTTGTATTTCAGTTTCACAATCTAATTGCAGAACTTAATATTGTTGAAAATGTTACTATTCCAACTCTTATTGCAGGTAAAAATAGTGACTCAGATTATTTAAATAAGTTATTTGAATATTTTGATTTATCAGATCGTAAGAAATCTTTTCCTCTTGATTTATCAGGAGGAGAAAAGCAAAGAGTGTCTGTAATGAGAGCTATTATAAACAAGCCATCAATTGTCATAGCAGATGAGCCTACAGGAAATTTAGATGAGAAGAACGCCATTAAGATGATTGATTTATTTCAAAAGTTAAAAAACGATTTTAATCTAACTTTTGTTATTGCGACACATGATGAAAAAGTATTTAGTATAGGTGATAAGAAAATGAACCTATATGACGGAACACTCATAGAATTATAAAATAAAAAGCTTCTATATGCCTTAATGGCATATAAATTGTCATATATGTCATATTTATTGTCTTGGCATACTCTTTGCATCTATTAAATAGTTAAAACTAAAATATTAGGAGATTTTTATGGGAAAAATAATTGGAATTGATTTAGGTACAACAAACTCTTGTGTAGCAGTAATGGAGGGTGGAGAGCCAACTGTTATTACTAGTCCTGAAGGAGGAAGAACTACACCGTCAGTTGTAGGTTTTACAAAAGAGGGAGATCGTTTAGTAGGAGATCCTGCAAAACGTCAAGCAGTAACTAATCCAAACAATACTATTTATTCAATTAAAAGATTTATGGGCAGAACTCCTGCTGAAATCAAAAAAGATATTAAAGAGGTAGCTTATACAGTTACTACAGATGGCGCGAAAGTTAGTGTCGAAGCAAATAGTAAAAAATACCAGCCACAAGAAGTTAGTGCTATGGTATTGCAGAAAATGAAACAAATGGCTGAACAATATCTTGGAACAGATGTTTCGGATGCTGTTATTACTGTACCGGCATATTTTAATGATGCTCAGAGAAAAGCAACCAAAGATGCTGGAAAGATTGCAGGGTTAAATGTCAAAAGAATTATTAATGAACCAACTGCTGCATCATTAGCTTATGGGTTCGATAAAAAGAAAGATGAAAAAGTAGCTGTATTCGATTTAGGCGGAGGTACTTTTGATATTTCTATTCTGGATATTCTAAATGATGAAGGTCAAACAATTGAGGTGAATGCAAGTAATGGTGATGGAAGGCTCGGTGGAGATGACTTTGATCAAAAAGTTGTTGACTGGTTAGCTGATGAATTCAATAAGAATGAAGGTATTGATCTAAGAAAAGATCCAATGGCTTTACAAAGATTGAAAGAAGCAGCAGAAAGTGCTAAAAAAGAACTTTCGTCTTCAAAGCAGACAGAAATTAATTTGCCATTTATTACTGCTGACTCATCAGGGCCAAAGCATCTTAATATTACCCTAACAAGAGCTACCTTTGAAAAGCTAGTTTCAGACCTTGTAGAAAAAGTGGTTGGTCCATGTAAGCAAGCATTAAAAGATGCTAAGCTATCAGCTAAGGATATTAATGAAGTAATCTTGGTGGGTGGTTCAACTAGAATTCCCGCAGTTCAAGATAAAGTAAAAGAAATATTTGGTAAAGAACCAAATCAGAGCGTTAATCCAGATGAGGTTGTTGCTCTTGGCGCAGCTATCCAAGCAGGTGTGTTAGCAGGTGATGTAGATGATGTATTGTTACTTGATGTAACCCCATTAACATTAGGTATTGAAACTATGGGTGGTGTTGCAACAGGTTTAATTGAGAAGAATACTACTATTCCAACTCAAAAATCTCAAATCTTTAGTACTGCAGCAGACAATCAACCAATGGTAGAGATTCATGTAGTTCAAGGAGAAAGACAATTAGCTAACGATAATAAAAGTCTTGGTAGATTTCACTTAGATGGTATTCCTCCCGCACCGCGAGGGACACCGCAAATTGAGGTAACATTTGATATGGATGCTGATGGTATTTTAAATGTAAAAGCTACAGATAAAGCTACCTCTAAAGAGCAAAGTATTAGAATAGAAGCTCAAAGTGGATTGTCTGATCAAGAGATTGAAAAAATGGTTAGCGATGCTAAAAAGCATGAAGCTGAAGACAAGATTAAGAAAGAAGAGATTGAAACTAAAAATCAAGGAGAACAATTAGTTTATCAAACAGAAAAACAAATGAAAGATTTGGATGATAAACTAAGCGAAGATGATAAAAAAGATCTCAACGAAGCCTTAGATAAGCTTAAAGCAGCCAATACTTCTGGTAATGTCGATGATATCAAGACAGAAATAGAAAACTTAAATACTGTATGGAGTTCTAAGTCTTCTAGTATGTATGCAAATTCTACTGATGGAACAGAGCCTCCAATGCAAGAAGCTCCATCTTCGGATGATTCATCAAAGAAAGATGAAAAGAAGATCGAAGATGCTGATTTTGAAGTTGTTGAAGATTAGATTTTAGATTTTTTATTAGGCTATTAATGGTTAGTTTTTGAGCAAATGAATAGCCTAATAAGCAAAATACTAAAAACATTTCTAAGCATAGCACTAACTTTTTTCTTGTTCATTGTGATTATTAGTGTTTCTTTATATGTATATATAGGGAAAGGGCTTGAATTTGAAATTAATAAATCAAACCCCACTATTGCATCTTTATCAAAACAGTATAATATTGATTTTGATTCATCATCTACGATTAATCTTATTGCAAATACCGACAAGATAGATGTGTATCTTTTATTTAAAGATATTACAATCAATAAAAGTGATGATAGGTTTATAAGTGCAAACAATGCATCTCTACGGACCAGTTTATCCTATACAAATATTATGCTATTGGGTAATAATTTTTTTAATACCGAGAAGATACTATATTCTTTGATTGGCAGTGTTAACGTTCATCTAAAAGAGCCGGTTCTAAATATCAAATATTTTGATAGTATGGCTAGTGGAGATACACTAAAAGACAATAATTTTTTTCCATTGAGTATCAATGCAGACAATGGAATATTATTTGATGGTGATTCAGAGATAGGAAAATTTTCTATATCCTTAAACATTAATCAATCTAATAATAGATCAGATATTCAAAGTTATTCTCTAGATATACAGTCACATAAAGACTTTCCAGCCTATTATATAGGAAGATTATTCGAAGACGTATCCTTACTTGAAGATAAAAATGAGTCAGTTTATTTTGATATAAATATAAAAGATCCAGATTTTTCAACGGACGAAAATACTCAAATATTAAATGGCATTTTAAAGGTAAGAGATACAAAAATGGATCTAATAAAATTTCCAGTAAATCTGAAGCCTGAATCTATCAGAAATCTCAGCTTAGATTTAAATATTATAAACAATATAGGACAAGTTAATTTGCTAGGCTCTGTAACTAATCCAAAAGTAAGATTAAAGCTTCAGAAAGAACCAAATTTACAAGTTTCAGGAACTATTAATTTTGAAGAAATATTGGAACCATATTTAGATTTAACAGTAAATGGAACAGATATATATTTTGCAATGCTAGATAATAGTAACCTCAATGGAATAACAGATTTAAGAGTCTCAATCTCTGGAAAAAATGTATTAGATTTAGCTGGAGAGCTGAATATAAAGAAAAGTAATGGGTTTTTAGTGCCGTTGACAAATAGCACTTTTGAAGCTCAGCATATTATAAAAAAGGAAAATGATGAATAAGGATGCACTAAATCGACTTAATTCAAAAATTGCAACAAAGTCAGTATTTGTTAAAGATTTGAAAGAAGGCATTGGAAGGGTAATTGTTGGACAGGATGAACTTATAGATAAAATTCTAATATCTGTAATATCTAATGGTCATATTTTATTAGAAGGTGTTCCTGGTTTAGCGAAAACTCTAACTATCAATACTGTAGCTAACTTAATTAATTCAGAATTTAAAAGAATTCAATTTACCCCTGACATGTTGCCAGCTGACTTGCTTGGAACTTTAATATACAATCAAAAGACTGGTGATTTTATGACAAAGAAGGGACCAATTTTTTCTAATATTATATTAGCAGATGAAATTAATAGAGCGCCCTCTAAAGTTCAAAGTGCTTTGCTTGAAGCAATGCAAGAAAGACAAATTACAATTGGAGAAGAAACTTTTAAATTAGATCTACCTTTTCTTGTGCTGGCAACACAAAATCCGATTGAGCAAGAAGGGACATATCCACTGCCAGAAGCACAGGTAGATCGTTTCATGTTAAAAGTTCTTGTTGATTACCCTTCGATGGAAGAAGAGAAAGAAATTTTGTCCAGGGTAGCTAGAACTAATATAGATACAACACAGAAATCTGTAGTTAACTCTAAAACAATTTTAGAGGCTCAATCCCTTCTTAATGATATTTATATTGCACCTAAAATTTTAGATTATATACTAAATATAGTATTTGCTACAAGGAACCCCGAAAAATTTAAATTAGGCCAGTTGAAAGATTTGATTAGTTTTGGAGCCTCTCCGCGAGCATCTATCAATTTAGTATTAGCAGCTAAAGCAAAAGCATTTATAGATGGAAGAGGATATGTTATTCCTGAAGATGTTAGATATATAGGAAAAGATGTCTTAAGGCATAGAATGTTGTTGTCATATGAAGCAGAGGCAGAAGAAGTGACATCAGAGGAATTGATTGATCAGCTATTTAAAGAAATTCCTGTTCCATAATTTTAATTTATGTCTAAAGAAATACTAAAAAAAGTTCGTCAAATAGAAATCAGAACCAAGAATATTGTAAATGATTTTTTTGGTGGAGATTATCATTCAAATTTTAAAGGTCGTGGTATGACTTTCTCAGAAGTAAGAGAGTATGAACATGGAGATGATGTCAGATTTATCGATTGGAACGTTACAGCAAGAACTGGAAAGCCTCATATAAAAGTTTTTGAAGAAGAGAGAGAGCTAACAGTTCTACTTCTTATTGATGTTAGTAGTTCGGGTGTTTTTGGGTCTAAAAGCAAATTGAAGATTGATTTAGGAGTTGAGATTGCAGCAATGTTAGGATTTTCTGCTATAAAAAATAACGATAAAGTCGGTTTGATTCTTTTTAGCGATGATATAGTTAAATATATACCTCCAAAAAAAGGTAGATCACATGTGCTTCGCTTAATCACTGATCTTGTCAATCATGATTATGATAAAAAGCAAAGTCAAACATCTATTAAAAACGCTCTTGAATTTGCAAGCAAGATTTCTAGAAGAAAAAATGTTATGTTTGTAATATCAGATTTTATAGATGATAATTTTTGGACAGAAATGAAATATTTAAACTTTAATCATGATGTAATAGGTATACAAATATATGACCTTTTTGAAAAAGAATTCCCAGATTTAGGTTTAATAAAAGTACATAATTCTGAATCAAATGAACGAGTATGGATTGATACATCTAATGAAAAAGTGCGATCAGATTTTTCGAAAGACTTTTCTAAAAAATTAAATACTTTTGCGCAAAGATGTAAAAATATTGGTTTTGATTTGCTACAAATTGGAACTAATGAAGATTATATTAAGGCACTTACTCGCTTTTTCAAAAGAAGAGCTAAACGTACTTAAGTTTATGAATAGAGTTATTATATCTTGTTTATTTTTACTATTTAGCTGTTCGAATAATTTAAAAGATACCAATTTAAGTTATGAGCTAGATCTTGAAAAAACAGAAATTGGGTATCCTGTAAATCTGAATATTAATATTGATAATCTTGATGAGCATTATTTTATTGAAGAAATGCAATGGTCTGATTCTTCGTTATGGATATCTGATTCGTCTAAAGTCATAATCAAAAGCTCAACAATAGATACCTTATATGAATCTTTGAATATTAATTTTGAAATAACATTCTGGGATACCGGTAAAGTAGTTATCCCGCCATATCTTCTTAGTGTTAACTTTCCAGATTCTACTGACATCACAATATTTAGTACAGACTCTTTGCATATAAATGTTGATTCTGTCATTGATAGTACTATAATTAATATTCAAAGTGATAAGCCTATAAAAGAGATTAGATTCCCTTATGAGAAATACAGATTAGCTTTGATATTAATTATAATTATCCTCTTTTTGTTTATATGCTATCTATGGAAAAAAAGAGATAGTAATATTTCTTTAAATTCAATTAAATTTTTTAATAAAGATCCAAAAAAAGATTCAGTTAAAAAGTTAAATAACTTAAAGTTTAAAGATATATCGTCTGAAGTTTTTTATAATAAGCTTTCAGTAATTCTAAAGAAATATCTGGAAAATCAATTTTATATTATTTCGTTTGAAATGACCTCACAAGAATTAAAAACTTTTTTTGATGATAAAGATTTATTAAGCCTATTAGAAAAAATTGATTCAGTAAAATTTGCAAATAAAGAATACAGTGAAACTGAAAAAAAATATGATTTAGAATTAGCAAAAAAAATTGTAAGAAAACTATTATAAAGTAATTAAATAAATTAAGTTATCACTATGAGTACAACGGCAGATATAAAAAACGGATCTATATTAAACTTTAAAAACTCAAGAATGAAAGTTGTAGAGTTTCAGCACGTAAAGCCAGGAAAAGGCCCAGCATTCGTTAGAACAAAATTAAAAGATATTCAGTCAGGTAAAGTGATTGATCAAACTTTTAATGCTGGAGTAAAGTTAGAGTTTATTAGGGTCACTTCCAGTCAATTCCAATATTTATATAAAGATGCATCTAGCTATATTTTTATGGATAATCAAACTTTTAATCAGGTCGAAGTTTCTGAGTTAATGATGCAGGATGGCCATAAATACATTAAGGAGGGAGAGAATATAGATCTTGTCTTTGATGGAGACGATATTATTAATATTAATCTTCCAGCAAAAGTAATTCTAAAGGTTATTCAGACAGATCCCGGACATAGAGGAAATACAGCAACAAATGCAACAAAGCCAGCTAAAATGGAAACAGGACTTGAGCTTCAAGTACCTTTATTTATCAATGAGGGCGATTCTTTAAAAATTGACACAAAGACTGGTACTTATTCTGAAAGAGTAAAGCAATAATCTTATGTGGAAAGACAAACTAAAAGAAGTTATATATATACTAGAAAATAGTGACATAAATGAAATAGAAGTCAGATTTTGGTTTAGAAAAATAAAAGTTACTAAAAAACCGCCAATTATAAATTCTGATATTAGCAATCTATCACCAAATGTAGTTACGTCAACCGTAGATAAACATAGCGCTCCTTTAGATAAAGAAGATATTATTTCTCCTAAAGTAGATGCAAATACTTTCACTGTTCGTTCGCCTATGCCTGGAACATTTTATTCATCTCCAGATCCAGATTCTGATTCATTCATACAAATTAATGGTTCAGTTAGTCAAGGTGATACCATGTGTATTGTAGAAGCAATGAAAATTATGAATGAAATTCAATGTGAAAGAAGTGGAACTGTAAAAGAGATTCTTGTTGAAGATGGTAGCCCAGTTGAATTTGACCAACCTTTGTTTATCTTAAATTGTTCTGAATAAAATATGTTCAAAAAAATACTCATTGCAAATAGAGGCGAGATTGCCATAAGAGTGATTCGTGCATGTAAAGAAATGGGTATTAAAACCGTAGCTGTTTATTCGAAAGCAGATCAATATTCATTGCATATAAAATTTGCAGATGAAGCAATATGTATTGGTGAAGGCCCACCATTGCAAAGCTATTTAAATATACCTAGAATCATTGCAGCTGCCGAAATTTCTAATGCTGATGCAATTCATCCTGGGTATGGATTCCTAGCAGAAAATGCCCAATTCAGTGCAATATGTGAAGAAAATGGATTCTGTTTTATTGGACCAGATTCTAATACTATTAATTTAATGGGTGATAAAGTTAATGCAAGGAAGGTAGCTGAAGACTCAGGGGTACCGATTGTTCCCGGTAGCAATGTATTGAGTTCTGTAGATGAGCTTCTGGAAGTCTCTAATAACATCGGATACCCAGTCATGTTAAAGGCTTCTGGTGGCGGCGGTGGAAAAGGCATGAGAGTATTACATGATGCTAAAGAAGCAGAAAAAGGGTTTAGCATTATACAATCTGAGGCAAGTAAGGCTTTTGATAATCCTGAAATATATGTAGAAAAATTTATAAATAATGGTCGCCATATTGAAGTTCAAGTATTGGGTGATAAATTTGGTAATTATGTGCATCTAGGAGAGCGTGAGTGCTCTGTACAAAGAAATAATCAAAAATTAATTGAAGAATGTCCATCTAGTTTTGTAGATGCAGAGCTAAGGCAAGTCCTTACTTCAAAGTCTTTAGATTTAGCTAAAAAAGTAAATTATGTTGGAGCTGGAACAGTTGAATTTTTAGTAGACGAAGATAAAAACTTTTATTTTATTGAAATGAATACCAGAATTCAGGTTGAGCATACTGTAACAGAAATGGTTTATATGATAGACCTTGTAAAAGAACAGATTAAGATGCACTACGGTAAAGAAATGTCTTTTAATCAGGATATGATTACAAGCAAAGGTCATTCTATTGAATGTCGCTTAAATGCAGAAGATCCTTTCAATAATTTTACACCATCTCCCAAAAAAATTGATTCTCTTAATTTTCCAGGGGGTATTGGAGTACGTATTGACTCTTATATTTATGCAGGATACCAAATACCGCCATTTTATGATTCTATGCTTGGAAAGTTAATTGTTCACTCTTCTTCAAGAGAAAAGGCTATTATTAAGATGCAGAGAGCTCTACAAGAAACTTTTATTGAAGGACCAAAAACAACATTGCCACTATTAGAAATGATTTTATCAAATAATGACTTTATTAATGGAAATTTTGACATAAATTTTTTAAGTAATTTTCTTAAAAAAATGAAAGGGGAGAAAATTGAATCATCCAGAGAATTTGATGTATACATCTGACCTTTGGACTAATTTTTTACCCTTTACAAGAAGTTGATTTCTCGACGATAAAATTCAAAAGAAACAGGTAAAAATAGGGGCATTAATTTGCCCCTTTTTTTAGAGTATTGCGAAAAGTATTTAGAGAAGAGCGAATTTTCTACTCAATACTCAACTAAATACTCTGCTAAATACTATTATAAACTTTTTCAGATGAAAATAATCCCTCAAATCTTATTATTACAATATTTTTTTCCCTATAACTACAAGTACATGATCACCTATGTAGGGATTCAACTAAATCTGAATTTTCAACCTAATTATCTCAACCTAAACAAGATATCGGGGGGAGTAGGGTAGTAGTATATCTTGTGTACACATTCTAAAATAATTTTTTGTAAGTTTTTATATAGTTGTTTACTTTTATACATTACTAACTTCAAGCAGAGTTATTAAAACATCAATTATAAAGGTTAAAATATAAAATTATGAAAATTTTTAAAATAATATTTGTTATAGCAATAGTTTCAATCTTTACTATAACATCTTGTAAAGATACAAAACCAAAATCAGAGACTACTGAAGACTACAGTCACGCACACGATATCCACCATGACACTCGCGTTGGAGAAGAAAATCCACGTTTAGACTATACCATTTGGACGGATAAAACCGAATTATTTGTAGAATTTCCTGCATTGACAGTTGGCAGTCCAAGCAGATTTGCAGCCCATTTTACGGTGTTGGATAAGCACCAATCTGTTCGTGAAGGTTCGGTTACAGTTAGTTTAATTAAAGGTGATAAAGGATTGCGAAACACTGTTGATGTACCTTCATCGCCAGGGATATTTTTGCCCACAATTCAACCTGAAGAAACTGGAACATATCAACTTGTTTTTGAGTTAACAACACCTGAATATTCCGATAAGATTACGATTGATGATGTAACTGTTTATGCAAATGCCGATGATGCTATTAAAGCGTTAGGGATTACCAAAGAAGATGGGAGCATTTCGTTCTTAAAAGAACAGGCTTGGAAAATCGATTTTCAAACCGCATCTGTAATTTCGGATAAAATTTATGATGTCATCAATACTTCTGGTGTTTGGATGCCGTCACAAGGTTCTGTAAAATCTTTGGCAGCAACATCCAACGGAGTGGTTGATTTTCAAATGAATAATCTCACGGAAGGCACAGTAGTAAAACAAGGTCAGTTATTGATGAGCTTGAGCAGTCAAGGGTTAGCATATAACAATTTGAGTAATGAAATTACCAATGCTCTTGCCAATTTTGAACAGGCAAAATCTGAATACGAACGTAAAAAGGAATTGTACAATTCTAAAATTATTCCGAAGTCAGATTTTGAAAAAGTGGAGAGCAATTTTGCGATAGCAAAATCAAACTATCAATCGTTGACATCGGGAGTTTTAGGTGGAAGCAAACAAATTCGTGCACCATTTAATGGCTTTATTAAGTCTATTACAGTTTCCAATGGCGATTATGTAGAACAAGGTGTGGCATTGGCAACTATCGGCACGAATCAATCCAAAGTACTAAAAACCCAATTAGCACCAAGTTATGGGCTTACAATGGCGAATGTACAGGGTATTTGGTATCAAACCAAAGACGGAAAATGGAAAAACGTAACAGATGCCGCAGGTAAAATTCTCTCTATTGATATAGAGGTGGAGCGAGAAAATCCATTGATTTCAGTTTTTGCACAAGTGAATGCAGATGTGGATATGCCAGAAGGCAGTTTAACCCAAGTACAAATAGCGATGGGCAATGCTACGCAAAATACAATAATTCCTGTTAATGCCTTATTGGAAGACTATGGAAGTTATTCAGTTATCGTGCAACTTTCAGGCGAAAGCTTTGAAAGACGAGCTATAAAGATTGGAAAACGAAATGGCGAAAATGTAGAAATCCTGCAAGGTTTGAAAGTAGGCGAAGTGGTTGTTACAACAGGATCTTACCAAGTTAAAATGGCTTCAATGTCTGGTTCAACACCTGCACACGGTCACTAGGATTAAAAACAGAAGAAAATGTTAAACAAAATATTATCAATTTCACTTCAAAATAGATTACTCATTCTATTGGGAGCGGTTGCATTGAGTGTATTGGGTGCGTATTCCGCACGCACGATGAATATTGACGTGTTCCCAGACCTTACAGCACCAACCGTGACCATCCTTACCGAAGCTCACGGAATGGAATCTGAAGAAGTAGAAAAATTAGTTACCTATCAACTGGAAACAGCCTTAAATGGTTCGCCAAATATGAGAAGGATTCGTTCTTCATCCGCAGCAGGAATTTCCATTGTTTGGATAGATTTTGAATGGGGAACCGATATTTATCGGGCACGACAAATTGTAAGTGAACGCATCCCGATGGTTCGTGAAAACTTACCCGCAGGTACTGGAGCACCAACTATGGCACCCATATCATCCATTATGGGCGGAATAATGATGTTGGGTGTAACGTCTGATAGTTTGTCAGCAATGGAATTAAGAACTTTATCAGATTGGACAATTCGCCCACAAATAAAAGCAATTAGTGGTGTTGCTAATGTGGTGGTCCTTGGTGGCGATTATAAGCAATATCAAGTATTTGCGAATCCTGAAAAGATGAAGCATTACAATGTAAGTCTTTCAGAATTGGTAGAACAAGTAAAAGAGGCTAACAAAAATGCGCCAGGTGGTGTGATTAATCAATATGGTAATCAATACATCCTTAAAGGCAGTGGAAGAGCTTATGCTTTAGAAGATTTGCAGGAAGCTGTTTTAAAACAAGTCAATGGGCAAACCATAAAAATTAAGGATGTAGCAACCGTACAAATTGGTGCAGCCGATAAAATTGGAGATGGATCTTTAAATGCAAAACCAGCAGTCATTTTAACCATTTCAAAACAACCTGAAGTCAATATATTGGAATTGACAGATAGATTGGATGAAGCTATTGTCGATTTACAAAAAACCTTGCCCAAAGGTGTCAACATCAACAGTCATATCTTTAGACAATCCGATTTTATTGATGCGTCTATCAGCAATTTAAATCAAACTTTGCTGGAAGGTGCATTCTTTGTAATGATAACTCTTTTCATCTTTTTGATGAATTGGAGAACAACCTTAATATCCTTATTGGCAATTCCTATTTCATTATTGGTGTCCATTATCATTTTACAGTGGTTAGGCTATACTATTAACACAATGAGTTTAGGAGGCATGGCAATTGCTATTGGTGCTTTGGTAGATGATGCAATTATTGATGTGGAGAATGTATATAAACGCTTGCGTGAAAATATTAGAAAACCAAAAGCAGAACGTGAATCAATTATTACAGTTGTACGTGATGCTTCGGTAGAAATACGAAGCTCAATCATCATTGCAACCCTAATTATTATAGTATCGTTTATTCCATTATTCTTTTTAAGCGGAATGGAAGGTCGTTTGCTGCAACCTCTTGGAATTGCATTTATTACTTCAGTCTTAGCATCACTGGTTGTAGCTGTAACTGTAACACCTGTTTTATGTTCTTATTTATTGGATAATGAAAAGCTTTTAAATAAACAAGCCGAAGGTACACGTGTTGAACGTTGGTTACAAAAACATTATGGAAACCTCTTGGAACGTGCTAATAAAATTCCGAAAACCATTATCGGAACGACTGTTATCTCTTTTATCATAAGTCTGTTAGTTTTAACCCAATTAGGAAGAAGTTTTCTACCCGAATTTAATGAAGGATCACTGGTAATAAGTGTTGTTGGTCTGCCAGCAATGTCTTTAGAAGAAAGCAGCAAAACAGGAAAACTAATGGAGACAATTTTATTGGATTTACCTGAAGTAGAAGTCGTGACACGAAGACAAGGTCGCGCCGAATTGGACGAACACGTACAAAGTGTAAATGCTTTTGAACTTGATGCTCCTTTTGTTTTAAAAAACAAAACTAAAGAAGATTTTTTTGAAGAAGTCCGAAACAAATTGAGTATTGCGCCAGGTGTTAATGTTACTTTGGGACAACCCATTGCACACCGAATTGACCATATGCTTTCGGGTACACGTGCCAATATTGCCATCAAAATATTTGGTTCAGATTTACAGCGTCTGTTTGAAGTTGGAAAAAGTGTGGAACAGAATATCAAAACAATAGATGGATTAGTAGATGTAGCAGTAGACCAACAGATTGAAGTGCCACAGATTCGCATCCAACCAAAACGCCAAATGCTTTCTGCCTATGGAATGACGGTAGGTAATTTAATGGAGCAATTCGATATTGCTTTTGCAGGTGAAGAAGTAGGCGAAATTTATGAAGGTCAGCAGTATTTTGATTTGGTAGTTCGCTATGAAAAACCATTTCGAGATAATATTGAAAACATTGGAAACACCTTAATCAGTTTACCAAATGGAGGTCAAACTACTTTGGGCGAATTGGCAACGGTTGCTTCAGTAAGCAGTCCCAACACGATTAATCGAGAAGGTGTGCAACGTAAAATTGTAGTGGCCGCCAATGTTCAAGGTAGGGATTTACGTGGAGCGGTAAACGAAATAAAGGAAGTTGTTGCCAAGAATGTAATAATGCCAGAAGGCTATCGTGTGCAATATGGAGGACAGTTTGAAAGCGAATCGAAAGCATCGCGATTACTTATGATAACCGCAATTATTGCAATAGGAATTATATTTCTGTTGCTCTATTACGAATTTCAAAATATAAAACTGGCATTTGTAGTGCTAATCAATCTACCATTGGCCTTAATTGGTGGTATCTTGATTGTGTATTTTACATCAGGTATTATCAGTATTGCATCAACTATCGGTTTTATTAGTTTGTTTGGAATAGCCAGTCGTAACGGAATCCTATTGGTTTCTCGTTACGAAGATTTGAGAAAAGAAGGAATGAAAGGATTTCAGTTAATCAAAACAGGAGCATTGGACAGATTGAATCCAATCCTAATGACAGCCCTTACAACAGGTTTGGCATTAGTACCATTGGCATTGAAAGGCGGAGAATCAGGAAGTGAAATACAAAGCCCAATGGCTATAGTAATTTTAGGAGGGTTGTTGTCCGCTACGGTTTTAAATCTGGTAGTTATTCCTTGTGTGTATCAATTGGTTATTAGAAAACAGTAGTTTTTATTACATAATAATCCCTTAAAAGAACTTATTATATGGTATTAATAATTAATTAGCGAACAAGTCACCCTGAAATAGTGACCTTGTAAGCGATTGATTCAACTATATCTGAATTTTCAACCAAATTTCTCAACCTAAACAAGATATCGAGGGGGGTAGGGTACATATATAAAAAGCACACACAATCCTGGGCAATTTTTTAAGTCTTGTGAATAAATGGACTAAAAAGAGTAACTTTAATGAAATCAACAAAAAGAAGATTAATATGCAGCATAAAATTATTTCTGGAAAAAAAATAGAGGAACAACTAATGAAAGAACTTAAAAGAAATCCACACCTTGGAAAGATAGCAGGAATATGTAAAGGGTTAGGAGATTACTTTAATATCGACCCCGTCATATTTAGATTGTTATTTCTACTTGGATTATTTAGTGGTGGTGGATTAATAGTATATATTATAGGTTGGTTTATTATACCAACAGATTAGTATAGAGAAAATTAATGGATGACTAAAGGTGTTTGATTGTGATGTAGAGTCTACATTATAGTGATTTATAATTATCGCCCACTAGACATAGATTTGTAATTATACAGAGAGAACAAGGACTACTTCGGTAGTATTCTTTTTTAAATCTTATTATTGTTAGATATAGTCATATCTTACTACATTGTGTGATAAGAAGAAAAATTTGAAAACTAAAATCAAGAGCAATTCAATGGAGTTTTTAATGAAAATAGCAGGGTCAAAGGGTAAATTAGATAAAATTGGAACTATTGGTGTATGGGTTGCTGCTTTAAGTTGTCCTGCATGCTTTCCTGCACTCATTTCACTTGGTTCTGTTATGGGGTTAGGGTTTTTATCCGTATTTGAGGGTATTGCGATTACTTACTTACTTCCTTTTTTTAGTGTAGTAGTATTGATTGCAAATCTATACTCTTGGTTTAATCATAAAAACAATCTTCGTGGACTATTAAATATTTCAAGTCCTATTATAATTTTGTTAGTTCTCTATGCATTTTGGGAATATTCATTTAGCAGACAAGTCTTTTATGGAGCACTTTTTTTGATGCCTTTGGTAGCAATCATTGATGTTATAAAACCGATAGCTAAAAGGTGTTGATGATGAAATTGAACTCAACCATAACCTGCCCGCACTGTTCATTTAAGAAAACTGAAATTATGCCTACTGATAGTTGCCAGTTTTTTTATGAATGCTTCAATTGCAAAATACTCTTAAAACCAATTAAGGATGATTGTTGTGTTTTCTGTTCTTTTGGAGATGCAGTTTGTCCACCCATCCAAAAGGAAAAAAAGTGCTGTGAGAGCTGAAAATTTTCTGACGACATAACAAGACACATCATACCCATAAGACGACAAGCATTGGCTATATTTTATATACACATTATAGAACAATTTGTTATAGATTGATGTAGTATGAGAAATATAAAAATATTGCTATTAATTTCTTTCGTGTTCTCTTTTTTTACTGAGCCAATTTTTGCATTAAGTAAAATTAGTCATGAATGTGAAATGAAATGTTGTATAGAAGAAATGGCTTCTATGAACGATCATTGTAGCTCAGAAATGATGTCTGAATCTGCAATAGCACAATGTCAGACTTTTGAAGCTTGCAATACTTCCATTGAATCGTATGATTCTCAAAATGCCATTTTTGTCAATAAGCTTGATAAAACAAAATTTTTAATTAATAATCAATTTGAACTATACAATTTTTACAATCTGAAGAACATTGTTATTAATGCAAATGTTCAAATCAATTCTTTTTCGCTTTCTCAGCGATTCACCCCTCTTCTTTGTTAGAAATTTTTTTTTAAAATTTCAATTAAAACAAAGGAGAATAAAATGAAAAATTTAATTTTAACGATGATATTTTTGTCTTTTGCTAATGCGCAATCAAAGATATTAATCAATGAACAAGATTCAGAGCATACACATTCAGAGCATACAACATCTGAAACTATGGAAATGCCAAGCACAACAACAGAGACCGTTAAAGCAGATGATCTAACACTTGTTTTTGATAGTAATCTTACAGTGGAAAAAGATGAATTAGTGGTTGGGGTATCTGGAATGGTATGCGCTCTATGTGCATTTGGAGTGCAAGCAGGATTATCGGAGCTTTCTTTCTTAAATCAACAAGTGTATAAGGCGGATGGTATTAGGATAGACTTAGATACACAATTGATATACATCCCCATAGATTTATCTAAAACAATTGATGAATTGGAAGCCCTCGGGATTATTAATGACGCTGGATATGACACCATCGCTATTTATACTAATTTTGATGGTAAAAAGGTTGTAAAAAAGACCGTTCCTAAGTTGGTTAGTTAGATGCGCTTGTTCATAACAAAATATGTTGTTCTCTTAACAATATTTTTGTCTTTATTGCAAGCCCACCCTGTTATTTTTAAAGGGGGTAAAGTCATTTGGCTCATTGATTCTCCTGATATCACCGATATTAGATTTGGTAAAACATTTACAAGAAATTTTTATTCTGGTGTTAGGATATTTAATCATAAATACAGTGATGACTCCTATATTGCATCAAATAATAATTTATTAATCAAGCGATGGAATGGTCCTCATTATCAAGCTAATATTTATGGCCTATCAAGCATTGGTCTCAATCTAGATTCTCAGAAGTCTATGTATAATATTGGCTTACATTCTGATTGGGAGAATAGACGGTTTATGGTCATGCATATGATTGAGTATTCCTCCTCTGATCAATCGACTATGAATAGCGTACGATTAGCCTTTACACCAAAAATTACTGACTATAGAGGAACTGCAGTGTGGTTAATAGCTCAATATCGTAATACTAGTTTTGATAATAAAAATGAGGAATCAATCATACCTGTTATTCGAATATTAAAAAAAAATTATCTAGTAGAATTTGGTGCAAACGGCAAGGAGACTTTTCTTGTATTGATGAAACATTTTTAAAAATTTTAATATAAAACAAAGGAGAATAAAATGAAAAATTTAATTTTAACGATGATATTTTTGTCTTTTGCTAATGCGCAATCAAAGATATTAATCAATGAACAAGATTCAGAGCATACACATTCAGAGCATACAACATCTGAAACTATGGAAATGCCAAGCACAACAACAGAGACCGTTAAAGCAGATGATCTAACACTTGTTTTTGATCACTATTTTGAAGTAAAAAAATCCTTAGTAGAGGCTGATAGAAATTTAACTTCAACGAAAGCAACCGAATTGGTGAAATCTTTAGACTGACCTGAAACTTCTACAACTTCTTCATACTTAAGTAAGTAGTTTTCTTTATCGTAGTTTTCAGGATACTCTAATGGTGTTTGATTTTCCTTCTTACCCCACTGAGCATTCAGTTCAGAATTAAAAGAAATGAATAGTATTCCCACCATTACTAATGATAAAATTTTTCTCATGAAACAAATATACCTGATTTCTGCTTTAAAAATAAATAGTAATTAAAACTACAAGTACATGATCACCTATGTATGGATTTATATAAACCTACACTAGCATAGATGTAGGGTATAGACTACATATAGGTAGATGTTGGGTATTATATAAGTATGGGTTGTGGATACCTTGTCAGTACTTATTCGCCTTTTATGTATGGTTTGACGTTTATCAACTAAACGAGAGGGGCGTACTGCATATATAATCACAATTCTTGTAAACTAATCTGATATATTTTGTAAATATTTTTTATAGCATAAGCTTGACTAAAGCAAAGACATTTTAGTATGTTATACTAATGTCTAAAAAAGAAGATAAGATTATAGCAAAGCACATTAAGGAATTAGAATCCAATACATTGTTCACTAAGCCTAAGATTAAATTTGATATGGTTACTCGTACCAATATTGTAACAGGTAAAAATGAGACTATCGACAAAACAAAGTTTGATGCTTGCCTTAACGCTGAATCAATATACAAAGAGTGGCAAGGTTGGTTAGATAGGTGGTTGTTGCATTATGAGAGTTTCTTACTAATTGATAGAGCAACAAACAAAGTTGGTACTTATGGGATTGAATCTCTAACGTATTATGTACAGCACTTGGCCTTACCTGAAGTAATGATTTATAACTATCATATTTGGGGGATGCCAGTACACTTAGGCGGATTTGGAGTATGCAATCCAGAAGAACCTACACGTCCGCTTACATTTGATAATCTAAAAAATAGTGAATTATATAAACCTATAATGGCCCACGTAGATATTGCTGACTGCAATAACATTGGAGAAACCAAAATAGATAAAGATGATAACATCACAGAATTACCTTCTGAAGAACAAGCACGTCAAAGAAAAATGGTATTTCAACAAGTTTATCATAGAGAATACTTACATCTTGCTATGGGCATATGTAATGAAGGATATAATCCTAAAAATTATAAGATAAAACATATGGTTAGGGCAGGACAGCAAGGTTTAGAACCTAATTATTCTATGCTCTATTCACAAAATCCACGAGGTATGCTAGTATCACCTCAAATAGAAGACGCGTTTCTACGAGGCGATTTACAATTAAACGAAGTATGGCCTGAATTAGCCATAAGAAATGTTTCTGTTACTAAAGCACAGGCAGATGAAGTGATAGATAAATGTTTCAAAGGAATAGAAGGTAAATCTAAAGATAACAAAGTAATAAGAAGTAGATATAAACACGTAACTATCAAAGATAGAGAAATAATATTCTCTAAAAGTTTCAGACAGCATAAGTCTGCATTTATCAGCAATCTATTCTTGGATCATAAAACAATTAAAGATAGAGAAGAACATTACAAAGGATTCTACAAACAATTAAAAAATCGCACTCTCTTACCTGTAGTAGAGTTGCTTAAACCTTTCTTATCAATGTACAAACCTAATGATTTACTAGTAGGTTGGTTTGAGGCAAGTTTCTTAATGTGGGTTTCTAAAGCTTATCCCTCTCAACAAGTAGAAACTCAATTAATTGGTAATGAAGGTGCTAAGCTGGTGTACTTCGTACTTACAGATGAGGATTATGAATCATCAGTATCAACATACTTTCCACGCGATTAAACCTGTAAAACAGGTTAGTAACAGGTTAAACCTCTCTCGCTAATACACCCTACCTAATGATGAGCCTTCTTTATACTAAGTACTAAGTTACTCAAACAATGAAGTTTGGTATTCATTAGTACTTGGAAGGTTAAGTATGAAACAAAAATACCTAACTAAAGCAGAAGTAAAAGAATACACTACACTTTCTTATGCGATAATCAATCGCAACATAAAGAGTGGAGATTTAAAATCAACGTTCATTGGCAATAGACATCTATTCAAACAAGAGTGGATTGATAGTTGGTTAGAGAGGGTATCATAATGGAATACGAACATTATCTACTTCAATGGGAAAGAGGTGGTGGTACCTATGGTATTTATACTACTGATTCTAAGATTGCTAAAATCATAAGGCGACGAAAGGATACATCAGAATTTGATATCACCTTTCCATTTCGCTTTAAGGGTCAAATATTCTGGCTATTTAAGACATCTTTCACAACATACCAATCCGCACGTAAAGCGTTTAATAGATTGTTAGCTAAGCACTCGTATAGCCAACTCACATATAATCGCTTAAATGATGACTATGAGTCCAAAAGCTATACCAATTGTACACTTGAAAAAGGAAGTGAGGTAGCATTATGAACGATAATAGCACACCCAATCCAATTAGACATATTCAATACCTAAAAAGTATTCTGAAAATGTCCAAGAAAGAGGCAGCAGGACACTACCTTGATGTATGCCAAGGGAATAGTCAAGAGTATGAAGAGGCAACAGGTGGTTATCCCCACTTTCACTTTAAAAGAGCCAATGCATTTTATGGTGGTTGGTTATTAGAGTTTGAAGGGAAGTATTCTGATTTAGATAAAGAGGAAATAGAATATATACACTCTTTCGATAAGTTTAGAAAACACCTACTTACTAAGATTGAGAGGTACACTAATGAATAGTGAAGTGTTAATACCAACAAACATAAGCGACTTAACTGAAACACTAACCAAAGACGCAAAGATAATATATGTTTATCAATGCATTAGTCAATGTGATAGTTATGGAGTGTTACAACGTAATGATAGATTGATGTCAGATCGTGAAGGAATACCTGAAGATGATGTTCAATCTGCATTACACGAGTTAGAGAAAATGGGTTTAATCGTCTTTATAGCTAAACGACTCTTACTAGTTGTTCAAGACTTTGTTATATGGAATCATTTCCAATTCTTAAAGGTAAATGAAAAGCATAGTCAGTTTGAACGACAACTTAAAATAGCAATCAAGGAAGGCAAACTCTATGACTCTTGGTTAGAGTTAGTTCATATGAACAAGAAAAAGACTAAAGCTCATTTAAAGAAGTCTAATCTTGTACAAGTAGATAAGGAAGACGAAGTGGAAGACGATGCTAAACATACTAATACCAATAAGATAGTATCTACTTCTACTTGTACTTCTACTATAACTTCAGAATCTTTAAGAGATTCTTCAGTTGTTTCTAATGATTCTGATCTAACTGAAAGTGAGGTTAATGATGTCTTTAGGTAAAGTTACTTTCTGTAATAGTGATAATTACAAAGAAGAATATGGTATGAGATATCATTGTCATTTGACAGGGTATGCATATTACATCATTGATGATGTTAAATGGCTTATTGATTCAAGAACAATGGAACCTTCTACTAAGTATGAAGATATGAAACGTCGTTGGATTGAAATCTTTGAGAAATTTGCTACTGATAATGATAGGCCTTTACCTTATTGGTTCTATGTCAAAGCAGGTTTAACAGATGAAGATGAGTCAGACGCAGATACTGGAATCGAGGGTTTAGATGGATAGTCGTTTACAGACACTTTCTGTGGAAGGCCTATACTCGTGGGGGTTGGATTCACTATCCGCCTCTATGGGTACATTAAGGACTCCCTATGGCATTGTTTCGGGTATGGTTCTAGTAATAGAGTGTCTCTCGGTGGTGTCTCGGTATATGTGTCGTAAGGTGGTACTATGAACAAGTACATAACATACGAACAGTTAGCAGATCATATGTCCCCTATATCCTTATGAGATATATTAATACAAAGACAGCAGCAGCAATTAGTGGATATAGCCAACGACAGATACAATATCGAGTCAAAGAAGGGGTATTACCGACTAAAAGCATGGGTGGATATCCAAAAGTATGGTTATACGATTTAATAGCCTATATGGAGTTCCAACAGGTGTTCTATGATCTAAATGGTGAAATGCAAGATAGAGTAAGAGCAATAGCAAATGAGTAATAAAGGATTCATATTGCTTGATCGTGAGATTGCAGATTATTGGGTATTTAAAAGTGATCCCGAATGTCGAGTATTTGATATTGAGGGTTTAGATGATGATGAAAAACCTCGTACTGAACTTCTAGAACATATAACTACCAATTCTAATCATTAACCGAGATAAAATGAGCAAAACAAACAGATGGTATTTAGCGGAGTATTTAGTAAATTTTATTACCTGTTTGTTTTGTTTTCTCGCTACATAAGGAAAAAATAAAATGTCTTATATATATAGAAATCGTAAAGGCAAAAAAGTATATGGATGGAGTTGCCAAATCCAAATTGGAGATGTTGGTGGCAGATATCCATTAGGAGTTAATACCAAAGTTGAAGCAAGAAAGTTGCAGCAACAAATTAATGCTTTGGAATATGACTCACGATTCAATCCAGATAGGATCATCGATAATCAAAGAAGGTTTTTTGATATTATAGGTAGACAAGACCTATGGATTAAAAAACAGAATATTGTTAAACCAAAGTTCTTTGATGTGTTTGATGAGTGTGTTGAAAGTAAGATTGCAAATGGTGTTGCAGGTAAAGCAACAATATCTTGTTATAAATATACAAGAATAGCTTTGCTTCGTACTTTCAAAAAGAATATGTATCTATCTGATATGACTCAACGAAAAGTGGACAAGTATATTCATGATTTAAAAAAATGGGGATATGGTACAGTATCAACCAATCAACGAATAGTGTTGCTTCGAGCTGTGATGTCGTGGACAGCAGATAGATATGAGGTACAACCAATCAAATGGACATTGTTGAAACAAGAAAAACATATTCCTCGATTTGTTTATCCTCATGAGTTTGATAAAATAATCGAAGTAATAGAGAATCGTAGGTATGGACGAAGTAAACTGATGGCACACCATTTTAAGTTTTATAGACTCACAGGATTAAGAAGGGCAGAATTATATTCCTGTCAACTTAAAGCGAATAATTTCTTACGAGTCTATGGTAAGGGTGGTAAAGAACGATTCATCAAATTAAGTGAGGAAGCATTGTACCATTATCAAATTACAAGAGAATGTATGTTTACTCCTCATGGGTTATCACAATCATGGGGTAAGGCCTGTAAAGAAGTTGGTATTAAAGCAAGGTTACATGATCTGCGACATACCTTTGCTTTTACTCAAATTGCTAAAGATGTTAATCCTTATGTATTGCAAGGATTGATGGGGCATAGCAACTTTAAAACAACTGAAAGGTATTTAAAGTATGATAAAAATATGTTTGTTGATTTAGTAAATAATGATGAAAAATTAATTACTTCTAATGAAACTTTTTTATCGTAATTTTCGGTACTGATTAGGAGTTTTACTAAATACTTTGCTAAATACTCCTAATAATTACTAAAAAAAGAGTAAGCAAAACTATGAGTTTTGTCGACGAGGAAAGGGATTTAATGAATCATCCAGAGAATTTAATGTATACATCTGAACACGAGTGGGTTGAAATAAGTGGTAATATTGCTACTATCGGAATTACAGATTTTGCACAAAGTGAATTAGGGGACATTATCTTTTTAGAGTTTCCTACTGTAGAAGAAAATTTTAATGATGGAGATGTTTTTGGTACAATCGAAGCAGTTAAAACTGTATCTGATATGTATATGCCATTAACAGGTAAAGTCGTTGAAGTAAATGAAGACTTGAACGATACTCCGGAGCAAGTAAATGAAGATCCCTATAAAAATGGTTGGATGGTTAAGATTGAATTAGATAATAATGCTGATCAATCTAAATTACTCGATTCAAAATCATATATTGAATTAATTGGATAGAAATGCTAATTAACTTAGATGATTTCTCTAGAATGTTAAAAATCGAAAGAAATTATTCAGACAATACTGTTAGTGCATACCTTTCGGACTTAAAATCTTTCAATGTTTTCTTGAAAAAGAATAAAATTAATTTTAAAGATGTTGTTGTTGAAACTAAGCATACAAAAAATTTTTTCAGGCAGCTTTCAAAGAGAAAATTATCTCCCAGATCAATAAAGAGAAAATTTTCCTCGCTTTCTTCTTATTTCATATTTCTTTTAGATAGAAAAATCATCCAGAGCAATCCTCTTAATGGAGTTTTTACTCCTAAGATACCAAAAGCTTTACCAGAAATATTGACTATAGATGAAATAAATAAAGTATTTTTTCAATCTGAAAATACTGATAATGAGTTGTTAGGATTAAGAGATAGGTGCATTCTTGAAATGCTATATTCTTCTGGTTTGAGAGTTAGCGAGTTATGTAATCTGAAAGTGAATAATATACAATTTGATTTAGATCTTATTCGTTTTTTTGGCAAGGGAAATAAAGAAAGAATGATTCCGTTAACTTATTATGCAAGAAAATGGTTAGAGCGATATTTAACACAATCACGTAGAATTTTATCTGAAAGATCTACCAAAGGATCAAAGTTTGTTTTCTTGAGTAATAATGGATTGCCACTTACTCGAGCTGCAATATGGCAATCAGTAAAAAAATATATTGATAGAGCGGCTATTCCTAAAAAAATATCTCCACATACTTTTAGACACTCTTTTGCAACCCACCTAATAGATGGTGGAGCAAATTTAGTAGAAGTGCAGGCTCTTCTTGGACATGCAGACATATCAACTACAGAAATTTACACTCATCTTTCAAGAGAATTTATTGATAGTGAATATATGAAAGCTTTTGAAAAGGGTAAGAATTAACTATTTTTTGGTATGGGAATAGCAAGCGCACCACTAGAAATGCAATTGATTGTAATGCCATGTATTTTATTTGCATTAACTTTTCATGAATATGCTCATGCTCGAGTAGCTTACTATTTGGGTGATTATACAGCTTACTATCAAGATAGAATGAATTTAAACCCTATTAGTCATTTAGATCCAATTGGAACATTAGCATTATACTTCCTTGGTTTTGGATGGGCAAAACCTGTACCTGTTAATATGCGAAATCTTTCCAAGCCTAGAACAGATATGATGTTAATTGCTATTGCAGGTCCTGCTTCGAATATTTTTTTAGCCATTATAGGCTCTATTTTTTTAAGATTCTCTACTATTGCTCCATTTAGTATTCCAGAATTATTTACTAGCGCTATGATATTTTTTGTCTTTATAAATATTGTTTTAGCATTATTTAATCTAATTCCAATTGCTCCTTTAGATGGCTCAAGATTATTGCCTTTGTTTATTCGAGACCCTCGAACATTGTATCAAATTGAATATTATGGTCCTCGTGTATTGATGGGACTGGTATTATTATCACTGATTGGCGGATTAAGTATATTTAGTTTTGTAATATTCGAGCCAGCAAAGCTGATTTTTAATTTACTAACAGGCATCAATCTAGCTTGATAAATATCTTTGCAATAGTTGGTCCTACCGGAATAGGAAAAACAAGTTTATCAATAAAATTAGCTAAGAAATTAAATAGTGAAATTATCGGATTAGATTCTAGACAGATTTATAAAATGATTCCAATCGGCACTGCCCAACCATCTGCAAAAGATTTAAGTATAATTAAGCATCATTTAATTGGTACAAAAGATTTACATGAAACAGTTTCAGCGGGCGAATTTATGCAGTTAGTAGATCAAAGAATTGTCACCATTTTAGAGAAAAATAAAACACCCATTATCTGCGGCGGTACAGGATTATATCTAAAGTCTTTGGTGGAAGGTATTTTTATTGGAAGTAAAACAGATGCAAAAATTAGAACTTATCTTGAAAAAGAGTATGATAATGGAAATTCAGATAATCTTTACAAGGAATTAGTCTCTATTGATCCTATATATTCAAAAAAGGTTCATCCTAATAATAAAAGAAGATTAATTAGAGCTCTTGAAATTTACAAAATTACAGGAAAGAATATGACAGAGAATTTTAAGTCTAATAATAAAAAAAGTGCTTTCCATGACCGTATCAATACTGTATATCTCAGAATGCCAAGAAAATCTCTTGAATTGATTATCCACAAAAGAACTTTATCTATGATAGAAGAAGGTATGATAGGAGAAGTTCAATATCTAAAAGATCATAATTACAATATTGATCATATAGATTATATAGGCTATAGTGAGATATCATCATATTTAGATAAAAAAATATCATTAGAAGATGTAATAGAAAAAATTCACATTCGCACTAGGCAATATGCAAAAAGACAAATGAAATGGTTTGATAACCAGAGTTTTGATCATGTATTTGATATTGACAATACCAGCGTTAATGATATAGTTGATAAATTAGTTGAAATAAGCTAAGTTTCCGAGAATTGGAGAAAAAATATGCTAAAAAGCAAACATCTTATCGGTTTAGAACATTTTCCAACTTCTGATTTGAATAAAATAATTGATACTTCATTTAAATTCAAAGAAATCCTAGAAAGCCCAGAAAGAAAAGCAATCTTATTGAAGGGAAAAACGATTGTTAATATGTTTTTTGAAAATTCTACAAGAACAAAAATTAGTTTTACGCTAGCTGAAAAAAGATTAGGAGCAGATAGTATTAATTTTTCTTCATCAACAAGCAGCGTTAAGAAGGGAGAAACTCTAAAAGATACAATCCAAAATATTGATGCAATGAAAATAGATGGAGCTGTTATTAGACATGGACATCCTGGATCAGCACTAAAGTTAACTGAGTACATTGATGGAGCAGTGATCAATGCAGGAGATGGGTCCCATGAACATCCAACGCAAGCTATTTTAGATATGGTAACACTTAAAGAGAAATTTGGTAAGATAAAAAATTTAAAAGTCGGTATTATAGGTGATATCCTAAATAGTAGGGTAGCAAGAAGTGATATCTTTGCACTTAAAAAACTAGGTGCCGAAATTGTAGTGTGTGGTCCTAGTACTCTATTGCCAAGCAATGCTAAACAATTAGGAGTTAATATTACTCATAACATTGATGAAGTTTTAAATTGGTGTGACGTAGTAATTGGATTACGTATTCAACTTGAAAGAATGCATTTAGGTAGAATTCCATCTAAAAGAGAATATCATAGTGAGTTTGGTTTGACTTATGAGAGGATTAGCAAATTAAAGAAAGACATTGTTATTATGCATCCAGGTCCAATGAATCGAGGAGTAGAAATTGATAGCAAGATTGCAGATTCAGATAATGCAGTTATTTTAGATCAAGTATTAAATGGCGTAGCTTCAAGAATGTCAATTCTTTATCTCTTGCTTGCAGATAAATCGGAAAAATTATGATAGATAATCAAACTACAAAAAAACTATTATTAAAAGGTGGTAGAATTATTGACCCATTCTCAAAGAAGACATTTATTGGCGATTTATTGGTTGAAAATGGTTCTATATCTAAAATTGCAGACTCTATACCTTCTAAGGGAAAAAATTACAATGTCATTGATTGTAAGGGTTTAATAGTTACGCATGGTTTTTGTGATATTCATGTCCATTTTAGAGAACCTGGTAGAGAAGATAAAGAAAACTTAGAGTCAGGCTCTATGGCTGCAATTGCAGGAGGTTTTACACAAGTTTGTACGATGCCAAATACAGATCCAGTGATTGATTCTCCAGAACATGTATATTATATAGCAAGTAAGAGTAAAGATTTACCAATAGAAATCTTCCCAATTGGTGCAGTATCAAAAAATTTAGAAGGTGAACATTTGACTGAAATGATGTTAATGAAGAAAAATGGCGCAATTGCTTTTACAGATGACGGTATGTCAATACAAAATCCTCAATTTATGAGTCTAGCATTACGATATGCACAAATGATTGATGCACCTATTTTAAATCACTCTGAAGATATTTATCTCAGAAATGATGGTGTAATGAATGCAAGTAAAACATCTAGCAATCTAGGATTGAAAGGCAATAATAGCTTAGCTGAAGCTATGATGGTTTATAGAGATTTATTATTAGCTACATCTCTTAATGCAAGATTACATATTTTACATGTATCAACAAAAGAATCTGTAGATTTAATCAAAAAATTCAAATCTAAAGATGGTCTTATTACTTCAGAAGTTTGTCCTCATCATTTATACTTTTCAGATGAAGATATTCAAGAATTTAATACAAATTTGAAGGTTGGTCCGCCAATTAGAGGAAAATCAGACAGAAAGAAACTTATTGAGGGTATTAAAAGTGGTATTATTGATTGTATCGCTACTGATCATGCTCCACATACGCTTGAAGATAAAGAAACTACTTTTAATGATGCAGCATTTGGTATGATTGGTCTTGAGAGTTGTTTTGGTGCAGTTAATAAAGTTTTAGTAAAAAATAATGGCATGAGTTTAAAATCTTTGATTGAAAAGTTGACAGTCAATCCAAGAAAAGTTATGAATATTGATAGAGATTTATTTGAAATTGGCAAGAAAGCTCAGATTACGATACTTGATCCAAATCAAAAATGGACCTTCTCAAATAAAGATATTTATTCTAAATCTTCAAACTCACCATTCATCGGTGAAGAGATGGTTGGAAAAGTTAAATATGTAGTATCAAAAAGCAAGTTTTATACTTTATAAATTTCCCTATCATTAATCATTGACTAATGGAATCACATCGATTAAGTTTTGAGGCATTTTTGAGACACTAATGAAAAAGATAACAAGTACAGTATCAGCAAAAGATATAAAGCAACAATGGTGGTTGCTAGATGCCGACAATCAGGTATTGGGGCGTTTTGCATCCCAAGTTGCTCAAATATTAAGAGGAAAGCATAGACCTAATTATGCTCCTAATTTATATATGGGTGATGCGGTAATTATAGTAAATGCAGATAAGATAAGGCTGACTGGTAACAAAGCTGACTCAAAAAAATATTTTAGCCATTCTGGTTATCCAGGTGGGGTTAAGTTTACTAGCTATAAAGATTTAATGAAAAATGATTCAGATAAAGTACTTTTAAAGGCAATAAAAGGTATGTTACCAAAAAATAGATTAGGTAATGAGATTTTAACACATCTTAGAATTTATAAAGACTCTAATCATGGACAAGAAGCACAACAACCAACTGAATGGAGTTCTATTTAATGAAAAAAGAATTATTTAATGGAGTTGGAAGACGTAAAGAATCAACTGCGAGAGTTTATCTATCTGATGGTTCTGGAACTTCTACTGTTAATAAAAAATTAAATATTGATTCACATCTAAAAAGAGAATCTTTGGTTATTCATGCAATGAAGCCTTTGGAAGTATTAAATCTTAAAGATAAATACGATCTGAACATTAACGTTTCTGGCGGAGGTCTAACTGGTCAAGCTGGAGCAATTCAACTTGGTATAGCAAGAGCTCTTTTAAAAGTAGATGCAGAATTTAGACCCCAATTAAAGTCACATGGATTGTTAACAAGAGATGCCAGAGAAGTAGAAAGAAAGAAGTATGGTCAACCTGGAGCGAGAAAGAAATTCCAATTCTCTAAGAGATAAAAAATATATGCAAAAAATTACAAAAGAAGATTTATTAAATTCAGGCGCTCATTTCGGGCATGTTTCAAGCAAAACTGATCCAAATTTTAAAGACTATGTTATATCCCAAAAGAATGGCATTGATATTATCAATTTAGATCATACGCTAGAGGGGCTTGAAAAAGCGGTAGAGTTTATTACTAGTACAGTAGAAAAGAACGGAGAAATACTGTTTGTTGGCACCAAAAAGCATGCTAAAGACGTTATACAGCAAGAAGCTGATAGATGTGGTATGTTTTATGTAGTAGAGAGATGGTTAGGCGGAACATTAACTAATTTTTCTACAATTAAAAAAAGTATTAAAAGACTACATTCCCTAGAAAAAGAAGGATCTTCAGTATTCGAAGATTTAACCAAGAAAGAAATTCTACAATTAAATCGCGAAAAAATTAAGCTTTCAGATCAGCATAGAGGAATTAAAGATATGAAAAGATTACCAAGCATGATAGTTATCGTGGATGGTAAAACAGAATCTATCGCTATAAAAGAAGCACAAAAACTTGAAATACCAATTGTATGTATTGTTGATTCTAACACTGATCCAACGCTATGTACACATCCAATTCCTGCTAATGACGACTCTATTAGAACTATACAGTTACTAGTAACAGAAATAGCTAACGCTATTATAGAGGTTGCACAAAAGAATGCGAAAGCTGAAGAAGCAGAGAAACAATCCGAAGAAAAAAAGGAAGCATAGTTTTATGAGCATAGATGCAAAGCTAGTTAAAACTCTCAGAGAAAAAACTGGAGCTGGAATGATGGATTGTAAAAAAGCTTTGGTCGACTCTAAAGGAGATTTGGATTTAGCTGTAGATTTTTTAAGAAAATCTGGTATCGCAAAAGCAGAAAAAAAATCTTCTAGAGATGCAAATGAAGGATTAGTTGTTTCTTATATTCATCACGGTAGCAAATTAGGTGTTTTATTAGAAATAGGATGTGAAACTGATTTTGTTGCAAAAACTGATGGATTTTTAGATTTAGCAAATAATATTGCAATGCAAATTGCAGCTTCTAATCCAATGGCTATTGATGAAAGTAGCTTATCAGAAGATCTTATTGCCAAAGAAAAAGAAATTTATACTGATCAAGCAAAGTCTAGCGGTAAGCCAGATAATGTTGTAGAAAAAATTGTTGAAGGTAAATTAAAAAAATTCAAAGAAGATAATTGTCTTGTTCATCAGTCATTTGTTAAAAATCCTGATGTTACAATTGGACAATTAATTCAAGAGGGTGTCTCCAAGCTTGGAGAGAATATTACTATAAATCGCTTTGTTCGTTTTGCTTTAGGCGAACAGTCCAACAACTAAATGTCACAAAAAACTAAAAGAAGAATTCTCCTTAAACTTAGCGGAGAAATTCTTTCTGGAAATCATGTTTATGGTATTGATCCTAATGTAGCCCAACAGCTTGCAAAAGAAGTTGCTTCGCTGAAAAAACTAAATATTGATATTGGGATTGTTTTGGGTGCCGGAAATATTTTTAGAGGAAGAGATGCATCTGAAAAAGGCATGGATAGAGTTACAGCGGATTATATAGGTATGGTGGGAACGGTTATTAACTCCGTTACACTTCAAGATTCACTCGAACAGCTGGGATTAGAAACTAGAACTTTATCAGGAATTGATATTCCTAAAATTGCAGAGCCATATATAAGAAGAAGAGCTATCAGACACTTAGAGAAAGGTAGAATAGTCATTATTGCAGGCGGTACTGGAAATCCATTTTTTAGTACTGATAGTGCAGCAGCATTACGTTCAGTAGAGCTTGATTGTTCTTTATTAGTTAAAGCAACAAAAGTAGATGGAGTGTATGATTCAGATCCTGTAAAAAATCCTGATGCTAAAAAATATACTAATATTTCTTTTTCAGAAGTTTTAGAAAAAGAGTTAGCAATTATGGATTTAACAGCAATAACTTTATGTAAAGAAAATAAAATGCCTATTCTTGTGTTAGATATAACAAAAGAAGGTAATTTATACAATGCATTATCTGATAACGATATAGGAACAACAATTAGTTAATTATGTTAGATCAAAATATTCAACTTGCAAAGACAAAGATGGAACAAACGATTGTATTCGTTGGATCGGAGTTAGGTAAAATTAGAACAGGAAGAGCTAATCCTGATATGTTTAATAAAATTAATGTAAAGTATTATGATAATGATACCCCGTTAAACCAAATTGCAAATATATCTGTAATGGATGCAATTACAATTAGTATACAGCCATTTGATAAGACAGCAATCGATGATATAGAGCGAGGTATTTTAGAATCAGACTTAGGTCTTAATCCTTCAAATAACGGTAATAGTATTATGATTACCTTTCCTCCTTTATCTGCAGAAAGAAGACAAGATTTAGTAAAAGTTGCCTCAAAAATTATTGAAGATGGTAGAATTTCTGTTAGAAATATTCGTAGAGAAATCATTCAGTCTACTAAAAAGGTAGAAGAAGATGAAAAAATTCCTGAAGATGATATGAAGAGATTTATGGATCAAATGCAAGATGTTACAGATTCGTTTATTAAAAGACTTAATTCAAATCAAGAAGCTAAAGAAAAAGAAATACTAGATAATTAATTTATCTTTCCCAAAGTGCATTTTGAAAATCTTGTTCTGTTAATTGATATCCCCAATGTTGCAACCCTTGTCTGATTACAGGACTAATTAATTCATCATTATATTTAGTATTTTTTTTAAGAATCATACTAATTAGCCTTAGTTTCCATCGACCGTTGGGGCCGGTAAAGTTTTTCCATCTCTGGACTTGTCGTCCATCATCATTGCTTCTTCTTCCATTAAAAAAATGACAATACCATTGTACCCAACCATAAGGATCTATCGGATTAATCCAATTTTTTGACTCCCAATATTCTAGATTAGTACCACTATGAACTTTATATCTATTTAATGTAAGATTTTCTTTATCTGATGTAAGATATTCAAGATCTATATCACTCCACCATTCATTTGGTAGCTCTAAATGAAGATCTTTATAGGATTGTTGATTTGTTTTTGAGTCTATAGGTCTCCAGTATGTTCCTCCAAAGCTACCTAATTTAAATATTTGGTAGGGAGTAAGGTTAGGCGTGAAATCTGGATAATCGTTAAAGGTAAGATTCTCTGGGGTTATTCGCACTTAGACCAGCCACAATCTTTACATAGTAAGCAGCCACCTTCGTCAACTATTCCATGGCTTTCACACTCCTTGCAATACATACCTTGTGGTTCGGTACGGCTTGGAGCTTCATCAGCTATTTCAAATTGAACTTTTTTTTTAGAATTAGGAGTTTCTTCACCATCAAGAAAGGTTTCTAGAGCTCTTCCAATAGCATCTGGAGTTGATAAAATTAATTGTCCATCTTCCCATGTTGGGTTAGGCCCACTAATTCCTTTTAATTGACTGATTACACTATTTGGATCTACGCCAGATCTTAATGCAAGAGATATTAGTCTACTGATCGCTTCTGTTTGAGCAGCAACAGTTCCACCTGCTTTTCCAATAGCTGTAAAGACTTCACATAATCCATTTTCATCTTCATTGACAGTGATGTAGAGAGTACCATCTCCTGTGCGCATTCGTCTTGTTTTTCCTGTAGTAATCTGAGGTCTGTTTCTAGCTGTTTTCTTACCAGTTTCAGCTGCTTTTACGACTTTTCCTTCTTCAGATTTTTCATCAGTAATAAGAATGCCTTCACGAGACCCCTCTCTATATACTGTAATACCTTTAAGATTGCCTTTATAAGCTGTCATGTAAATGTCGGCTACAGTTTCTACGGTCGTTTCTTCTGCTAAGTTAACAGTAGAAGAAATTGAACTATCAATATATTTTTGAACTTCACCTTGCATTTTTACTCTGAAATATGGATCTACATCATGCGCAGTCACCACATAGTCAGGTAAGTTTTCATCATCGCCAAACATTTCTTGAACTACGGGATGATAAACGGTAAAGGTGTCAAATTCTTTTCCAAGACTATCATTTTTTTTCACTTTTCTTTTATAGGATGTGGCAAAAATTGGCTCTACTCCAGATGTTACCCTAGCAACAATAGCGCCACTTCCTGTAGGAGCTACTGTAGTTAATGTAGAGTTTCTGATGCCATGATTTTTTATTTTTTCCTGTAATTCTTGTGGAAGGTCTTGAACAAAAAGACTTTCAGAGTATCCATCCCAGTCAAAATTAGGAAATCCACCTTTTTCTTGTGCTAAATCAGCACTAGTTTCATATGCTGTATCTCTATGAATTTCCATAACCTTACCAATAATTTCCAATGCTTCATCTGAGTCATATTTAATACCCATTTTTACCAACATATCACCTAAGCCAAGAATTCCTAATCCAACTCTTCTATCATTGATAGCATTTTGTTTTTGGTCTTCTAGTGCATGACGATCAACATTGTAATCAACAACATTATCTAAAAACCTTGCACCAACAGCTGTTGTCTCACGGAAACCATCAAAATCAAAGTTACCACTGTTGTCTACAAAGCGTTCTAGGTTTAAAGCACCAAGATTACAACATCCACCATCAGGAAGCGGTTGTTCTGCACATGGATTTGTTGAAACTAGAGGACTACAGTATTCTGCATTATGATATTTCTTCATAGTATCCCAGAATAATAACCCAGGCTCTGCACTGGCATGAGCATGTTCAATAATTTTCATCCATAAATCTTTGGCATTTACCGTTTCATAAACTTTTCCGCCCCATTGTAAATCAAAATCAGAATCAGTTTGCACTGCTTCCATAAAATCGTCTGTCAAGAATACAGATATATTGGAATATTTAACCATATCAACATCACCAGTTTTGATTTCGATAAACTTTTGAATGTCAGGATGGTCAACTCTCAATGTCTGCATATTTGCACCACGTCTACCATGTTGTGCGATAGTATTGGTATTTTCGCTAAACAAATTCATAAATCCAACAGGACCACAAGAGTCACCGCCCGTGCCTAGAATAGCATCTCCGGAAGGTCTTAGGATGGATAAATCATGACCACATCCACCACCATACTTGTATGTCATTGCTTCTTGTACAACACAATCATATATGGATTTTATAGAATCTGTTTTAATTCCTACAACATAACAATTGTTTAATGTAGTAGTAATATCCTCTCTTCCTGCACCATGCATAATTCTTCCACCCGGTACGAATTTAAAATTTTTCAGCGCATCAAAGAATGCAGCTTCCCATTTTTCTTGAAGCTCTTTTGTTTTTTCTACACTAGCTAGTGCCTTAGCTTGACGTTTCCATAAATCCCATGGGTTTTTCTCCCAAGGTGCTAAATATTTCATCTCTAGTACACTCTTGCCTAGATCGTCGTTTTTATAATACTCATCGATTTCAAATTCCTTTGGACACACTTCTTCATCTGTCTGGTTTGACTCATCCATTGATTCTTTGATGTTAAATCCTAAAATTTGGTTTTTTAGATCCGAATCGATGTTCGGAGTTGATTCATTTTCCGTAGGAAAATTTATTTTAATTTCTTCTGCCATAGTTCTAAATAATACTCTTACCCTTGTTAATTAATTTAATTCAATACACAGTT
>Ga0209308_10000418_pt1 | contig 43700 bp, 42 predicted proteins | sample COGITO_mtgs_1204_3_FD_184806 | JGI IMG/M metagenome (GOLD analysis project Ga0209308, IMG submission 184806) | Pelagic marine microbial communities from North Sea - COGITO_mtgs_120405 (SPAdes) (version 2) | ecosystem: Environmental > Aquatic > Marine > Epipelagic ... | reverse complement strand
ATCTTTAACAAAACCTTCTGTTTCCCCAAATTGAGATTCAATTTTGTTTGTGTCATCTAAATCAGTTTCAGATTTTTTTGGAAGTTTTTTATTCCATAAATCTCTTAATTTTTTTATCTCATCAGCCTTTCCACCAATTAAAATAAGTTGTTTTTCGGCATCCATTAATGACAGACCTTGATCCTTAGCTTTTTGGATAAAAACTACTAACTCATTATCTGAGCTTGTAGATGCTTTTTTTCTTAATTCATTTATATCCTGTCCAAATGAACTTAAGCCGATAAACAAGAAAATAACAAAAATTATTTTTTTAATCATTTATTATAAATTTTTGCAAATATAATATTTTTAAAGCTCTAGTGCTTTTTTTGCATTATTCTTCATTAATTCGGCGATAGGATTTTCTAGTGCCTCTTTGATCCTAACTAAAAAACCCACAGACTCCTTTCCATCAATAATTCGATGATCGTAAGAAAGTGCTAGATACATAATTGGGTGAACCTCAACTTTTCCATTAATAGCTATTGGACGTTCAACTATATTGTGCATTCCTAAAATGGCTGATTGAGGAGGATTTAAAATAGGTGTTGATAACATTGAGCCAAAAACTCCACCATTTGTAATAGTAAAGGTTCCTCCTGTCATTTCATCTACTGTAATCTCTCCGTCTCTAGCTCTAATAGCTAATCTTTTTATTTCTTTTTCAATTCCTGAAAACGTTAAATCCTGAGCATCTCTTACAACTGGAACCATTAAACCTTTAGGTCCCGAAACCGCAATACTAATATCAAAAAAATCATATTTTATTTGCTGATCTCCATCAATCATCGAATTTACATCGGGGAATTCCTGTAGAGCTTGAACAGTAGCTTTAGTAAAAAAACTCATAAATCCTAAACCAACACCATGCTTTTCTTTAAACTCTTCCTTATACTTTTTTCTAAGCTCAAAAATTGGTGTCATATTGATCTCATTAAAAGTAGTTAACATTGCGGTCTGGTTTTTTACAGCTACAAGTCTTTGAGCTACTTTTCTTCTAAGCATTGAAAGCTTTTTTGATTCAATGCTTCGATCTTTTAGTACAGCATTTAAATCAACTTTAGGTAATGCTTTTAATGCATCGTCCTTTGTAATTCTTCCAGCTCTTCCACTACCAGAAACAGACGAGATTGGAATATTTTTCTCACTTAAAATTTTTGAAGCAGCAGGTGATGGAGTTCCTTTAGCAAAACTATTCTCTGAAATAATTTCTTTGGGTTCTTCAACAGGTTTAATGAGTTTATCCGGGGTCTCTTCTTGATTTACTTTTTTTATTTTGGGAGCCTTAGCGGAAGTGTCAATTAAACAAACTACTTGCCCTACAGCAACAGCATCTCCTTCGTCAGCTTTTAAAGTAATCACGCCACTTTCTTCAGCAGGAAGATCTAAAGTAGCTTTATCAGAATCCACTTCAGCTATTGTCTGGTCTTTCTCGACAAAATCACCATCTTTCACAAGCCATTCTGCAATTTCAACTTCTGAAATCGATTCGCCTGGAGATGGAACTTTCATTTCTAAAATCATAATTTCACTTTATTAGTATTAAATTACAAACTAATATCTATAATAATCAGGTTTATAAGGTCCTTTTTGCTCAACCCCAATATAACTAGCCTGTTCGTTTGTCAACTCCTCTAGTTCAACTCCTAACTTGTTAAGATGAAGTTTTGCAACTTTTTCATCTAAATGTTTTGGAAGCATATAGACTTTATTATCATAATTTTCAAAATTAGACCACAGTTCTAACTGTGCTAATACTTGATTTGTAAACGAATTACTCATTACAAAGCTTGGATGTCCAGTAGCACAGCCTAAATTAACAAGCCTTCCTTCAGCAAGTATAATAACTTCTTTATTATCAATATTATAGAGATCTACTTGAGGTTTAATTTCAATTTTGGTGTCTCCGTAATTTTCATTAAGCCAAGACATGTCAATTTCATTATCAAAATGTCCAATATTACATACAATAGCTTTGTCCTTCATTTGTCTAAAATGATTTTCCTTCAAAATATCCTTATTTCCAGTGGCAGTCACCACAATGTCAGCATTTGAAATAACAGAGTTCATTTTTTTTACTTCATAACCGTCCATTGCAGCTTGTAAAGCACATATAGGATCAATTTCACAAACTGTAACTATTGCTCCAGCACCTGAAAAGGACGCTACAGTTCCTTTACCTACATCTCCGTATCCAGCCACAACGACTCTTTTACCAGCCATCATTACATCAGTTGCTCTTCGAATAGCATCTACCGCGCTCTCTTTACAACCGTATTTATTGTCAAATTTAGATTTAGTTACTGAATCGTTAACATTAATTGCAGGAATGGGTAAAGTTCCATTTTTAACTCTTTCATACAACCTGTGAACACCAGTTGTTGTTTCTTCAGAAAGCCCTTTAATCTCATTAACTAGTTCAGGATATCTATCTAAAACTAGATTAGTTAGATCGCCTCCATCATCTAAAATCATGTTTAAAGGTTCTTTATTTTCCCCAAAAAATACAGTTTGATCTATACACCAATCAAACTCTTCTTCATTCATTCCTTTCCAAGCATAAACTGATATTCCTGCTTTAGCTATTGCCGCAGCTGCGTGATCTTGAGTTGAAAATATATTACACGAACTCCAAGTTACCTCAGCTCCCATTTCAACTAATGTTTCTATAAGAACGGCCGTTTGAATTGTCATATGTAAACATCCTGCAATTCGAGCACCTTTCAGAGGTTTTTGCTTGCCAAATTCTTTTCTTAAAGCCATAAGCCCTGGCATTTCAGCCTCGGCAAGATTAATTTCTTTTCTACCCCATTCAGCAAGAGAAATGTCTTTTACTTTATATTTTACATAGCCTACGTTACTCATTTACAATTATTTAAAATATTTATTAATTTTTTCAACATAATCTAACTTTTCCCAAGTAAAAAGCTCTACTTCAAAATCCTTAATTTCACCTGAACTTGACACATAGGTTTTTTTAACCCATTCAGATTTTCTACCCATATGACCGTAAGCTGCTGTTTCAGTATATATGGGATTTCTTAACTTTAATCTTTGTTCAATAAAATAAGGTCTTAAATCAAATATCTCCTCGACTTTCTTTGAAATTTCACTATCTGTGAAATTAACTTTTGAAGTTCCATAAGTATTCACATAAACAGCCATTGGCTTTGCGACCCCAATAGCATAACTCACTTGAACTAAGCATTCTTCAGAAATTTTTGCAGCAACAAGGTTTTTAGCAATATGCCTTGCCGCATAAGCAGCACTTCTATCAACCTTACTTGGATCTTTTCCTGAAAAAGCACCTCCTCCATGCGCTCCTTTCCCTCCATAAGTATCAACTATTATTTTCCTTCCTGTAAGTCCTGTATCACCGTGTGGCCCACCTATAACAAATTTTCCAGTTGGATTGATGTGATATTCAATATCGTCATTGAAATATTTTTGATAGCTAGGGTGTTTTTTTATTAATCTAGGAATTAATATCGATATAATATCAGACTTAATTTTTTCAAGCATTGGTTTCTCTTCATCAAAATCGTCGTGCTGAGTAGACAATACAATTGTTACAATTTTTTCCGGCTTATTATCATCGGAATATTGAAGAGTTACTTGAGATTTTGAGTCTGGCCTAAGATATTTAATTTCATTATTCTCCCTTCTTAATTCAGCCAGCTCAATCAATAACTTGTGTGACAAGTCTAAAGTTAGAGGCATATAATCTTCTGTTTCATTGCAAGCATAGCCAAACATTATTCCTTGATCACCTGCACCTTGTTCTTCAAGAGTTTCTCTTTCAACTCCTTGATTTATGTCAGACGATTGTTCATGAAGATAGGATAGAATTCCACAAGAATTACCGTCAAATAAATATTCGCTTTTATTGTAACCTATTTTTTTAATAACATCTCTAGCTATTGATTGAATATTTAAATAAACATTCGACTTTACCTCTCCAGCTAAAATTACTTGACCAGTAGTGACTAGAGTTTCACAAGCAACTTTAGAGTCTTTATCAAAAGCTAAAAAATTATCAATAAGTGCATCACTAATTTGATCAGCAATCTTATCTGGATGGCCCTCACTTACTGACTCTGATGTAAATAAATAACTCATTATTTCATATTGTTTTTAGATTTATCAAAAACATACTCTATAACTTCATTATGTCTATTTTTGGATCTAGTACTACTTCCAGCCGCTGGAGAACTATAAAATCTTCTGGATGCTACTCTAAAATTTCTAGCATCTTCAAGATGTAAAAGCAAATAACTCCAGGCTCCCATATTTCTTGGTTCTTCTTGAGCCCAAACAATATCTTTAGCATTAGAATACTTGTTTAAAACATCTTGAATTTCAAGTTCAGGCAAAGGGAACAGCTGTTCTAGTCTTACTAGAGCTGTATCGTTAATATTATTTTTTTCTTTGAATTCTAGTAAATCATAATAAAATTTTCCAGAGCAAAATACTAATCTATCTATTTTTGAAACGTCAGCTGTATTTTTATCAATTACAGGCATAAACTTTCCATTAGAAAAATCTTCAATGCCTGAAACAGCTTTTGAGTGTCTAAGCAAACTCTTGGGTGTGAAAATTATAAGAGGTTTTCTAAATGTTGTAACCATTTGTCTTCTTAATATGTGAAACATATTTGCTGGAGTTGAGCAATTTGCAACATACATATTATCCTTTGAACATAACTGTAAATATCTTTCCATTCTTCCAGAGGAATGCTCTGCACCCTGACCTTCATAGCCGTGAGGCAATAAAAGAACTAAACCGTTTTGTATTTTCCACTTAGCCTCAGCTGCCGAAAGGTACTGATCTATCATTATTTGAGCACCATTACTAAAATCTCCAAACTGAGCTTCCCATATACATAGAGTTTTAGGACTTGTTAAAGAGTATCCATACTCATATCCCATTACTCCATATTCTGAAAGGGAAGAGTTATAAATATTAAAATCTCCTTGATTACTATCTATTTTGTCAAGAAGACAAACTTCTTCTTCAGAGTCCTCTACTTTTAAAATAGCGTGTCTATGTGAAAATGTACCTCTTTCAACATCTTGACCTGAAATCCTAACATTATATCCTTCTTTTAATAAAGTGCCATACGCTAGCATTTCTCCCATTGCCCAATCTAGCTTATCAGATTCAAAAAACATATTATATCTGTCTCCTATAAGCTTTTTAACTTTTTTCAAAAAACTTTTATTTTCAGGTAAAGTTGTAATTGTTTTTGCAACTTTATTTAAATCATCTATAGAAACATTAGTTTTAAATGTAGATAACATTTTATCTTTTTTAACTCTTTTAAAATCTTTCCACTCGTAATCCATGAATGGAGTAATTTCAATGTTATTATTTTTTTTTGAGTTTTCTAATTTCTTTTCTAAAGACTCTTTATATTTTTTCTCAATGTCAGAAATATAGTCAGGTGAAATAATTTTATCCTCAATAAGTTTTTTAGAATAAATCTCCATCGGATTAGAATGTTTTGAGATTGCTTTATAAAGCTTTGGTTGAGTGAATCGTGGCTCATCCCCTTCGTTATGCCCGTATTTTCTATATCCAAGCAAATCAATAAAAACATCTCTTTTAAACTTCATTCTATAATCTAATGCAAAAGTTATTGCATGAACAACTGCCTCAACATCATCAGAATTAACATGTAGTACTGGACAAAGATTTGTTTTAGCAACATCAGTACAATATGTAGAAGATCTTCCGTCCAAATAATTGGTTGTAAAACCTACTTGATTATTAACCACTATATGAATCGTTCCACCTGTCTTGTAGCCCTTTAGTCTTTCCATCTGAACTACTTCGTAAACCACACCTTGTCCAGCAATAGCAGCATCTCCATGAACTATTATTGGTAAAACATTTTCAATATTATTTGGATGATATTTTTCTTGTTTTGCTCTAGCTATTCCTTGAACGACAGGTCCAACAGCCTCTAAATGAGACGGGTTTGGGGCAATATTCATAAATACTTTTAGTCCAGAATCAGTTTGTCTGTTTGAAGTCCAGCCTAAATGATATTTTACATCTCCGTCAAATGCTTTTTCTTCATAGTCTTTACCATCAAATTCGTTAAATATATCTTCTACAGGTTTTCCGAAAATATTAGTTAAAGTGTTTAATCTTCCTCTGTGAGACATTCCAACAATAAATTCTCTTACTCCATCATTAGCGGCTTTTTCAATAAGTGCATCAAGTGCTGGTATTAAAGCCTCACCACCTTCAAGAGAAAATCGTTTTTGGCCTACATATTTTGTGTGAAGAAATTTTTCAAAAGCAACAGCTTCAATTGTTTTTTTTAAAATTTGTTTTTTCTGATTATTTGAAAAATCAGGGCTATTAGAATTATGATTTAATTTTTCTTGAATCCACTGAATTCTTTCAGGAGTCCTAATATACATATATTCAATTCCAATAGAATTACAATAAATTCTTTCAAGATGAATTAAAATATTAGCTAACGTAGTTGCACCTACACCAATTATTTCTCCTGCATTAAATACGGAATCTAGATCATCATTTGATAAATCAAAGTTTTGAATTTCTAAGTTTGGAAGATAAGTTCTTCTGTCTCTTACAGGATTAGTCTTGGTAAATAAGTGCCCCCTTGTCCTGTAAGCATTAATAAGTTTTACTACTTTAAACTCTTTTAAAATATTATCAGGAACCTCTACTCCCTCATAGGCTAGTTTTTCCTTTTTTGATTCTTCAATTCCGAACTCAAAACCTTGAAAAAAAGCTCTCCAACTCGGCTCTACATGTTCTGGGTTTATTAAATACTGATCGTAGAGTTCAGCAAAATAGGCTGTATGCGCTGTATTTAAAAAAGAATATTGATCCATCAATTAGATGTAATTTTATTGATATAAAATTACAACTTTATAAAAATTAAAGGTAGTTTTTTTAATTTTTTTTATCTACCAAAATCGTCTTGCACTCGGACTATATCCTCTTCGTTGGAAGGATTGTTTTTATCTGTGTGCTGCCATATTTCAGCCACTAAACAATAATCCTCTAAACCAATTAACCTGTGCCTTTCACCTTGTTTTAATTTAATCTGATCTCCTTCATTGTAAATCTTCATATCATTTTCCTTGTCTGTGTCACTTCTTATTATACCACATTCTCCTTTAAAGACTCTCCAAATTTCAGCTCTTCTGTGGTGATACTGCCATGACAATCTAGCATTAGGTTTTACTATTAATATTTTTGGACTTAATTTTTCACTTATTTTCAAACTATCTACATTAATTCCTTTAAAAAATTGATTTGAAAAATCCTGTACTTGTCTCTCATCGATAATTAAAAAACCACCCCAAGGCCTTTCAAAGTCTTTTGAAATAATTTTAAAGCCTTTTGATTGTATGAAGTCTTCTGTGTTTTTATAAAAACTCATTTTAATATTTTTAAGAGTTCAAATTTACAATAAGAATTGTTAAAAACTTTAATTGTGAAATAGATTGATTTAAGAATTTCTAAAATGTAGTTTTATGAAATGTTTGCACTTGTTGATTGTAATAACTTCTACGCTTCTTGTGAGAGAGTTTTTAATCCGAAACTGGATAAAAAACCTATAGTTATTTTATCAAATAACGATGGCTGCGTAATTTCAAGAAGTAACGAGGCCAAAGCAATTGGAATACCGATGGGAGCACCTGCATTTAAATACGATCCTCTTTTTAAAAGAAATAAAGTTCATGTTTTTTCGTCAAACTTTCCTTTGTACGGCGACATGAGCAGTAGAGTAATGAATATACTAAGTAACTATACGCCAGATATAGAGATATACAGTATAGACGAAGCCTTTTTAGAACTGAAAGGTTTTGAGAATTATGATCTTGAAGAATATGGAAAAGAAATTAGAAAAAAAATACTGAAGTGGACCGGAATCCCAGTTAGTATTGGGTTTGCACCCACTAAAGCACTGGCTAAAGTAGCTAATAGAATATCTAAGAAGTTTGATAAAAAAACTAAAGGCGTATATACTATAGATTCAGAAGAAAAAAGAGAAAAAGCACTTAAGTGGCTTAAAATAGAAGATGTTTGGGGAATAGGCTACAAGCATGCTATGCGCTTAAAGAGTTATAAAGTAGACAAAGCTTATGATTTTATAATACTTCCAGATGACTGGGTAAGAAAACAAATGAGTATAGTAGGATTGAGATTAAAAAAAGAGTTAGAAGGTAAATCAGTTCTCTCACTCGAAGAAAGTAGATCCCCTAAAAAAGCAATCGCTACAACTAGAAGTTTTGAAAAAAACTTAACTGATTTCGAAGATTTAAAAGAGCGTATTTCTACCTTTTCCATTTGTTGCTCAGAAAAGTTAAGATCTCAGAAAAGTAATTGTAACTCTATTTATGTCTTTGTAAAAAGCAATAGGCATCAAAAAAATAAATTACAATATCGAAATGGGATAGTCATGGCCCTACCTTACGGATCAAACTCTAGTATAACAATAAGTAAATACGCTGTTGAAGGACTAAAGAAAATTTATAAAAAAAAAATCGATTATAAAAAAGCGGGAGTGATAGTAATGGGACTAATTCCAAATAACAAAACACAGCTCAATATATTTGAAAAAGAAAATCCTAAACATCAAATACTTATGAAAACTTTAGATTTCATAACAAAAAAAGAAGGAACTGGTAAAATAAAACTAGGTAGTCAAGACCTTAAAAGAATTTGGAAAATGAAACAGACTAAATTGTCTTCAAGATATACTACGGAGTTAAAAGAAATAATAGCCTTAAAATAAAAAGTTGAAAAAAAAAAAGATACTTAATTTTTTTATTCCCAAAAAAGAAAATGGGATAGGGCAATGGCTTGCTGAAGATGAAATATCAGCGGGATTTCCATCACCAGCGGATGATTTCAAGGAAACCAGGATTAGCCTTGATAGAGAATTAGTAAAAAATAAAGAGGCAACTTTTTACGCAAGAGTTAGCGGAGATTCAATGATTGGAGCAGGACTAGACGATGGAGATTTACTAGTGATCGACAGATCGAAGAATCCCGAAAACGGGAAAATAGCAATTTGCTTAGTGGATGGAGAGTTTACTGTTAAAAGAATAAAAAAGGAAAAGAATAGACTTTATTTAATGCCCGAAAATAAAAAATATAAGCCTATTGAACTAAAAGAAGAAAATGAGTTAATTATATGGGGAGTTGTAGAATACGTAATTAAAAAAGTTTAAATCATCTAATTATATGTTTTTTTATAATATTCTTGATAATCACCTGATGTAACACGATCCATCCATTCTTTATTGTCTAAATACCACTTGACAGTCTTTTTAATACCTTCTTCAAACTGTAAAGAAGGTTCCCAGCCTAATTCATATTTTAACTTTGTAGAATCAATAGCATAACGAAGATCGTGACCGGCCCTATCTTTAACATAAGTAATTAATTTATCAGAAGTTCCTTCTTTCCTTCCTAACAATCGGTCTACGGTCTTAATGATTACTTTAATAAGATCTATATTTTTCCATTCATTGAATCCACCAATATTATAGGTTTCTCCTAATTTACCTTTATGAAAAATAACATCAATAGCTCTTGTATGATCGTTTACAAACAACCAATCTCTAACATTTTCGCCTTTTCCATAGACAGGTAAAGGATTGTTATTTACAATGTTGTTTATGAATAAAGGAATGAGTTTTTCTGGAAATTGATATGAACCGTAATTATTAGAACAATTAGAAATCACAACAGGCAAACGATAGGTGTCACAAAAAGCTCTTACAAAATGATCAGAAGAAGCTTTAGAAGCTGAGTAAGGCGAATGTGGATCATAATTTGTGTTTTCAGTAAAATAACCCGTTTCTCCAAGAGAACCATAAACCTCATCTGTAGAAACATGATAAAATAATTTATCTGAAAAGTCCTTACACCAATATTCTTTTGCAGCTTGTAATAAACTTAAAGTTCCCATTACATTTGTTTTTGCGAATGAAAATGGGTCTTCAATTGAACGATCCACGTGGGACTCAGCAGCCAAATGAATAACGTAATCTATTTGATAATCTTTAAAAACTTGGTTTACTTTATTGAAGTCACAAATATTACATTTCACAAAACTATAGTTTTCTTTATGCTCAATATCTTTTAAATTCTCTAAATTACCAGCATAGGTTAACACATCCATATTTATAATATGATAATCAGGATACTTATTTACAAGTAATCTCACCAAGTGAGAACCAATAAAACCAGCACCACCTGTAATTAAGATATTACGCTTCATTTTTAATAATTTCAATACAATTCTTTAAGCTTTGTTTATAATTAGGTATTTCTAAATTAAAAGTAGTTTTAATTTTTGATTTATTTAAGAGCGAATAATTTGGGCGTTTTGCTAGTGTTTTAAATTCTTTAGATGAAACTCCAATTATTTCACAATCTAAAATATAAAGTTCTTTAATTGATCTTGCAAAATCAAACCATGATATTTCACCCTCATTTGAATAATGAAATAATCCCGATTCATTTTTATAATTTATAATAATTTCAATTATTAACTTGGCAAGATCATGTGCATATGTAGGCGAACCTATTTGATCATTTACAACCTTAACTGATTTATTTTTTTTCATTAAGTCAATCATTGTTTTAACAAAGTTTTTGCCAAAACTAGAATAAAGCCAAGATGTTCTGATTATTATTGAATCAGGGTCATTCTTTAAACAAACTTGTTCTCCTTTTAATTTTGAGCTACCATATTCGTTAATGGGATTTGTGTTTGAATTTTCAAATAAAGTAAGTTTACTTAGTCCGTCAAAAACATAATCAGTTGAGACATGAATCAGCTTTTTATTATAGTCACTTGTCCATCTAGAGATAATATCAACGGCCTTGTAATTTATTATGTTTGCTAATTTAGGTTCAGTCTCTGCTTTATCAACACTTGTGTAAGCAGCGCAATTTATAATCACAGAGGGATTTATGTCATTTAAAAAAGACCTGATAGTGTCTAATCTTAACAGATCTAAGGTTTTAATAGTTGAAAAAACCCAAGATAAATAATCGTAACTATTAGAAATTTTTTGAAATTCCAAGCCTAACTGCCCGTCTGAACCGATTACTAAAACTTTCATTAGAAAGGGGATTTCAATTCTTTAAATGAAATGAGTTTTAGATCCTTAACTGAGAGAATTGGTTCTATCTCAAGGTTCCAATCAATTGATAAATCCTTGTCATTCCAAATTATTCCGGAATCTGAATTTTGATTATAATATTCATCTACTTTGTAATTTACAGTAGCTTCCTTGCTTAAAACCTGAAAACCATGAGCAAATCCCTTGGGAACAAATAATTGTCTATTATTTTCTGAAGATAACTCAATAGAAAAAGATTTGCCGTAAGTTTTTGAGCTTGTGCGCAGATCAACTGCAACATCTAAAATTTCTCCACTAACACATCTAACTAGTTTAGTCTGTTCAAAAGGAGGTAATTGAAAATGTAGCCCTCTAACGACTCCTTTATAAGATTTTGACTCATTATCTTGTAAAAAGATAATATTGCTAATTTTGTCTAAGTTATTTTTATTGTAAGACTCACAAAAAAAACCTCTTTCATCCTTAAACAATTGAGGCTCAATAACTAGTAAATCTTCAATAAAAGTTTTACTGATTTTCATTGATTATTGATTTTAAATATTTACCATAACTAGAATCACCAAAAGGTTTAGTTAATTTTTTGAGTTTTTTTAAATTTATAAACTTCATTTTAAAAGCAATTTCCTCCAAACATGCAATTTTATATCCTGAATGTTTTTCAACAGTTTTTATAAAGTTTGATGCTTCAAGTAAAGAGTCGTGAGTTCCAGTATCAAGCCACGTAAATCCTCTTCCTAAAATTTCAATTTTTAGATTCTTACTATCTAAATAATATTGATTAACTGAACTAATTTCAAATTCTCCTCTTTTAGATGGTTTAATTTTATTTGCAATTTTAATAACATTGTTTGGATAAAAATACAATCCCACAACTGCCGTGTTACTCATAGGTGACTTAGGCTTTTCTTCAATATTTATTAAATTTTTATTACTATCAAAATTAGCAATTCCAAAATCAGAGGGATTATTTACATTATATCCAAATACAGTTGCTTTATTAATTTTTAAATTACTTTTTGCAGAATTTAATAATCCTGTAAATCCTTTGCCATAAAAAATATTATCTCCTAAAACTAAACAAATATCATCATTGTTGATAAAATCTTTACCTATAACAAAAGCTTGAGCAATCCCATCAGGGTTTTTTTGTTCTTTATAGGTTATTTTTAACCCTAAGCCGCTACCATCATTAAATAATTTTTTAAAATTTGGAAGATTGTCTGGATTAGAAATAATTAAAATATCTTTTATTCCCGAGAGCATTAAAACAGAGAGCGGGTAATAAATCATTGGCTTATCGTATATTGATAAAAGCTGTTTTGATGTACCTTTTGTTATTGGATAAAGTCTAGTTCCAGAGCCTCCCGCTAAAATTATTCCTTTCATCAAATTATTTAATTTTTTGATTTTATATCATTCCATACATGGATTATTGGATTTTTTAAAATTACATATAAAGTTGAAATAATTAATCCTGAAAATATCCACAAAATTATAATTAGTTTTCGATTTGGTGAAGAACGTTCAATTGGTACTGTAACTGGTTTAAGTGTGGAGAAAATGGGAGTGGTTTTTGCAACTTGAATTTTTGCTTGTTCTAATTGTTTAGCAAGTTCTTGATATACTGTATTAGCAACTACCAGGTCACCTTCTTTTCTTTTAAATTTATTTTGATATCTTTCAGAAATTATATTTTTATTAGCATCTTTAGCTACAGCAACTTCGTCTAAAAGTTGAAAATATAATTTTTGTTTTTCAATATATTGTTTATTGATAAAATTAAGATATTCTTTGGCATGCTGAGTTTTGTAAGAAATTATTTGAGTTTGCAATATTTTTTTAATTTCTTTGGCAAGTACTGCAGAAACAATTGGTTTATTGGTTGTTACTGTCAAATCAACATAACCTAAGTTTTCGTTAATATTAAGTTTTATTTGATCATCCAAAATATCAAAGAATCTATTTTCAGTCTCTCCTATGTATAAATTAGAAAACTGATCAGATGATTTAGAAATGTCATTATTGTTCGGAAGTTTGTTGAACAGAATTCTCGGAAGCCCGATAGTGTATTTTTTTAATATTGTAAAAAATCCGTCTTCAATTGTACCTAAATAGTCACTATAAATGATCGTAGAACTTTCAAAAGGCAACTCTATATTTAATATAGAACGTTTAATATTTACAGTCTTTAATATTTTTGGATAAAGAGCGGGAGAAATTTCGCCTCCACCATTTGATCCTCCTAAATCTATTCCTGCTAATGAAGCAATTCCGCTAAGCTTATTTCCTGATTTTGAAGAATTAGATGTTTGAGGAATAAAAGTAGTTGAAGCGGAATACTTTGCATTTGTAAATAACGCCACAAAAAGCCCAAGCATTCCAAACAAAAAAGTAAACTTTAAAATAAATTTACTTTTTTTTAATAAAAGTCTTAAAATTATTATTAAATCGATTTTGTTGTCACTGTTATTTAAAAACGATACTTCATTCATAATTTGATTATTCTTATAATTTATTATATTTCTTATACCACAAAACAAAGTTACTCAATCCTTTTTCTATACTAGTTTCAGGTTTATAATTTATAATTGATTCTAGCTTGGAAGTATCTGCAAAAGTAATTTTAACATCACCTTTTTGAGCACTTTGGTATTTTTTTTTGATTTTTTTACCAACATTTTTTTCAATTATCTCTATGAACTTTTCCAAATCGGTTGGGGAACCATTTCCAATATTTAACACAGATGAATCTTTCAATTTATTCTTGTTAATATATAATAGAAATATAGATTTGACTATATCATCAATGTAAGTAAAATCTCTTTTTTGCTTTCCATAATTAAAAACATTGATAACCTTATTATTAATTGCTGAATCCACAAACAAATAAGGAGCCATATCTGGTCTTCCCCAGGGACCATATACAGTAAAAAATCTTAATCCTATTGATTTTAAACCAAATACTTTTTGATAAGAAAAAGCCATTAATTCATTAGAAATTTTTGTGGCAGCATAATAACTTTCGGGTTGATTACATTGATGTGTTTCCTTAAATGGAACATTATCAGATTTTCCATACACAGAGCTACTACTTGCATAAAAAAAATCTTTTATATTATTCTGTTTTATATAATCTAGAACATTTTGAAAACCTAAAATATTTGATTCAATGTAAGCCCATGGATTGGTAATACTGTATCTTACTCCAGCCTGAGCTGCTAAATGAAAAACTGCTTTAACTTTATATTTGGATATTTTTTTCCACGTTGATTTAGAATTTAAATCTCCTTTGATATATGTGAATAAATCTGAGTTTTTATGTAAATTAATGTTTTTAAGTCTTGATTTTTTTAAATTAACATCATAGTAGGTATTTTCATTATCTAAACCGATCACATTATTATTTTCAATAAGAAACTTAATAGCTAAACTCATGCCTATAAAGCCTGCAGCTCCGGTAATTAATATATAGTCATTATTATTATCCATCAATAAATATTTAATTTATTGCATTATACAGTATTTCATTCACTATAAAAAATAACTTCGTCTTTGTTTTTATTGTTGAACTCATAATCCAAAGTTTTTTTTAAAGCAGATTTGATACTTATTGAAGATTTAAAAATACTATGTGCTTTTTTACTATCGAATTGTGTTGTAGCACAAAATTTTTTTACTCTTACTGACGAAATAATACTTTTCTTTTTAATCAACCAAGAAAAAAAATCAAAAACATAACCTATTAACATTCCTAACCAATATGGAATTCTTAGACGTGGAATTTTAATTTTCATATGAGTTTGAATTAATGAAGTTAACTCAAGCATTGTTAAATCAGGTTGATCAGTATAGTTATATATCTCGTGTCCTGTTTTAGAAATTTCTAGTTTCAAATTAATAAAATTAACAATATTCTCCACATAAGCCATAGACTTTTTATTTTTACCTTTTCCTATGATAAAAAAATTTCCTGATGAAATTTGTTTTAATAAATTGTATACATTTCCCCTGTTTCTTTCACCAAATATAACTGTTGGACGAAGTATAGTAACTTTTTTATTTTTTGGATTTTTATCAAACCACTTTTTAATCAATTCTTCAGCATGCCACTTGCTTTTTCCATAATGGTTAAATGGGTCTACCATACTATTTTCGTTAGGGAAAGTCTTGTTTAAACCATATACAGCAACTGAGCTAGTAAAAACAAGCTCTTTAATTCCTAATTCATCCATTTTATCTAATACATTTTTGGTTCCTGTAACATTTACATCATAATATAATGTGTGAGGAGAAATATCATCTCTATGTTCTGCAGCTAAAAGAACTACTGCTTTAACATCTTTACTAATATTTATTTCACTTGGATTAAGAATATTTCCAATTGTAGTTATTGAATTAAAAAAAGGGCTCTCATTTTTATCAAGATTTCTACAATTCTTCACACCTAAATTTTTTATTAATCGAGTACCAACAAAACCTGAACCTCCAATAACTTGTATCATTTCTATTTAATTTTATATTGAAAAATTTTTAACCAAAATCTTTTAAAAGGATAAGTATAAACAAAATTAAATCCGTTGTTTTTTAAAGACCTAAGTACTTGAATATTTCCTTTGATTATATTTAAAATACTATTATTTGACATGCCACCCAATCTCATAATAGTGGTATATTTTTCAAAATAAACATGCTTTAATTTCTTTGATAAAAAACTCCTTAACATTAAATCAAAGTCTGCTGAAATTGTGTATGTTAAGTTAAATCCTTTTACAAGATCATATGAATTTTTTGACATAAAAAATGAAGGGTGAGCCGGGTGCCAACCATTTTTAAATCCAGAACTAGGGAATTTTTTGACTTTCCAGTTTCTGACAATGTTTTTCAATTTAAAATCTTTAAGTAATAAATCAGAATAAATTATATCATAACCTTGAGAATATAGTAAAAAAATATCCTTTAAAACTGTATCGTATGCGAATAAATCATCTGAATTTAAAATAGCAATCACTTTTCCTTTTGCCATATCAATACCCTTATTCATAGCATCATACACTCCTCTATCTTTTTCACTAATAATTTTAAAACTAATTTGTTTAAAAGTTTCTTTATAATGCTTAACTATGTTTAAAGTGTTGTCTGTAGATACCCCATCAATAATAATGTACTCAAATGAAATTTCTTTCTGATTAAGTACTGATTTTAGAGTTTCCTCTATTGTTAATTCACTATTATAGGATGTAGTTATTACTGTAAAATCAAACATTTATTTTTTTTGATTTATAAAGTGATTTTAGAATTAAAAATATTAATAAAGAAAAAACTAAACCCTTTGTAACATATATAAATTCAGTTATCAAATTTCCAATAATAATATATAAAAACAAAAATTTAAACCTTTTATCTTTAAGATTTAAGTAGGAATTTATTGTGAAATACAAAATAATAATGAAGCCTAAAATTCCAAATTGTAATAATACTGATGGTATAATACCATCAAACCATATTAAAGGTGTACTTGAGATGGGTATACCTAAAACAATAGGACCTTTTAAAAAAAAATCTATGCCAATAAGAAACTTGTTTATTCTTCCACTTGCACTTGAGTCATCTTGTAGATTAAAATTATAAACTCTATTATATAGATATTCTAATGATTCTAAATCAACATAATCTTTTACAATAAAAACAAAAAAACATACTACAGTGATACTTGCAGAAAGAAATATGAATGATTTTGAAATAAATTTTAAAAAATCAAAAATATATAAAAAAACCAGAGGAAATATTATGGCAATAATATAATTTCTCGAGCCCGTAAACTGTAATAATATTATTGATGATAAAATTATCAGAATAGGGATCATTTTTTTTATTTCATGTGAGAATAAAACATAAGAGGCTAAAATAAATCCAAAACAATAAGAATAAAGGTGAGCATCAGATTGTTCGTAAGAAAAGGAAGGGAATGAAACTCTTGATGTGATAAAAGATGATACAAATCCTTTTAAAAAAAATACATAAAAAACTGTCCAAAAAATAAAATTTACCAAAATTAAAGTAAGATATTTCTGAACATTAATTTTTAAATCATATTTTTTTAGTACTAATCCAAAAGTTAAAATTTCAACAATTTTTAAGTTTTTGTAAACAAATCCTAAAGTAATTTCATTTAGAGATTCATTTGGATTAAAAATATAAAAGAATAGCACACCAATAATCATGAAACTAAAACATAAACTTCCAAATAATAAAGTTGTTCTGTCAATTTTGACAGTAAATAATGAAGTAATAAATAATAAATCAATTAATAAATCAACTATTCCAATTCCGTCTATTATTTCAATGTTATAAAAACATAGAAAAGGAATAATAATAATAAGAGATTTTAGAATTGTATTTATTTTAATTTCCAAATTATATTTTTTAAGTAAAAAATCTTATTTCCAAAAATGAAATACACAAAATATTTAGTTGCCAACTTAAAATTATTTAGCAACAATTTTAAAAAAGTTATTAAGTTAAATTTTATTCTTAACTCATTATACAAAAGAATATGGTTAAGTTTTTTTCTCTTATATAAATTCAAATTTATCAAACCATTATAACACTTAATTAATCTCTTAGATCTCCATGAAACAATTTCATTAGAATTATTGTTCACTCCACCAAAAGTTTGATTATTATTCTGTCTATATAAATAGAAAGATTCATAATTAAAATAAAAAATTGATTTGTTAGTTTTTTTTAAAATAAAAGTAAACCAAAAATCTTCAAATAATATCTCATCAGGGATTAAATTATTCTTTAAAAATTCTGTTTTAAAAGTCCAACATGCTTTAGGAATTATTATACCATTTTCTACTACATGATTAAAATTTAAAAAAATATTCTTATTTATTTTAAGAGTACTTATAACATTTAAATTTTCAGACGTTATTTCTAAATTATGCACACTTATGTCAAATTGCAATATTGAATCAATGGATTTAAAAAAATTTGCGGTCAATAAATCATCTGCATCACAAAATTTTAAATGAGAGGATTCGCCTACGTTTTTTAATCCTAAATTTATAGCATTAACTTTCCCTTTTATTTTATTATTAATTAATTTAATATTTTTATGTTCATCACTATAGGATTTTGCAATTTCAAAAGAATTATCTTCAGAAAAATCATTAATTAAAAATAATTTAAAATTAGAGTTGTATTTAAATCCTTCAACAATTGAATCAAGGAAATCTTTAATATAAAGCTCTTCATTATTAAAAGGAGTAATTATCTGAAGCATTATTGAAATAATTTGTATGAATTAATATTCATTTTTTTCAACAGAGATAAATTATTTAAAAAATTAGCAATAATTGAATTTATTATAAAAAATGAAATTACTGCATGTTTAGGATTAAAACTGTAATATAATAAGTATAAAAATATAGTTAAACTGATAATATTAGAGATAAAATAATTTTTTAATAATTTATTTTGATAACTTTTCATTAACAGTAAAGTTCCATTTAAACTAAAGCATGCATCTATTAAAATATGAATAGAAATTAACATGGCTAATGATACAATTTTTGAAGAATTATTATAAATAATTAATTCAAAAATAAAATCAGGAACAATAAAGTAAAGAAGAACAAACGCAAGAAATGTATATGAGAAAATTATAAAATTTTTATTTAAATAAAAATTTTCTAATTTCATATTTTTAATTTGTACAAGCTTTGGAGAAAATTTTGTAGCAAAAGCAACATTCGGAATTTTTATAACATTTACAAATGACAAGGCAAGTTTAAGTTGTGCTATTAAGTTATTAAGTTCATAGAATTTTAATGAAAAATAAATAACTTGTTTTGGAACAGTTTGAAGAATATTAAAAAATCCGATTTGAATTCCATCAGACCTAAAAAAGTTTTTATTTAAAGAAAAACTAAAAATTTTCAGTTTAATAGTATTTGCGTAGTAAATTAGAAATAATAAAGAAATGATGTTAGCTACTAGAAAAATTATAATAATTAAAGATTCATCGATGTTATTAAAACAAAAAAGTAATAATAGAAATGAAATATTTTTAACAAAAGATTCTAAATAAATAATTTTATTATAGCTGATTTTAGATCTTAATAAATTAAAAATTACTACGTGATAAGTTAAAAAAAGTGATGCAAATGGAACTAATATGAAAATTGATTGAATATAATTAACTTTAAACAGAAAAAATGATAAAAAACTTAAAGCACTTAAAGTTATTAAACTAAAAGAATTAAAAGAACTTAAAACTTTTAAATATTTTTCATTTGCTTCCAGATCTGAAGCCAATTTTAATAAAACAGTTGGCATTCCAAATTTTAATATTGAGGACAAAGTTTCTGCTGCAGCTATAAAAAGAATATAATTAGTAAATGTCTCGAGGTTAAAATTGTTATATAAAATGAAGTTTACAATAAATCCTGAACCGGTAAAAAAGATTCTTAAAATAATTGTTGATAAATCGTTTAAAGAAAATTTATTAGTCATTTAACAAACATTAAATGGATAATTTTTTTGCAATAAACTTTGCAAACTCTAAATCCAATTCACTATCAATATTAATTGATTCCTTTGATGACATTTCAAAGTATCCAGTTTTTCCTGACAACATTGAATTATTATTATACAAATGCTCAAGCTTAGTAAGGTATATTGCTCCATTTCTAATATAAACATCAGGAAGTTGTTGACGAGGGATCATATTTTCAAAACCTTGTTTAATATAATTTTCAACATAATTATCAGCGATAATTTTCATTCTCAAGGGATGATACCCTTCAACATTTACAATTGAAACTAAAGAATCATAATTATTTTTTTTAAATTTAAATAAAGCTTCTTTTATATGATTTTGCTTTCTAAATGGTGTAGTTACCTGAAGTAATAGTATATTATCATAATTCTCTCTTCCTAAATGTTTTATCGACTCTTTTACAACATCAATTGTAAGTGCAGTATCTGAGCTCAATTCTTTTGAACGTTTAATTAATTTTATTTTTGACGAAAATGATTTTGCATGTTTTAAATATTTGTCAGAATCTGATGAGAAACAAATATCTAGGTTGTCAGAGCATAAATCTTCAACTGATTTAATTGTTCTCTCAATTAGACTTGATCCACCAATAAGTTGAATATTTTTATCCTTTACTCCCCTACTTCCTGACCTTGCAGGGATCACTATTAATGTTTTCATATCAATTTACTTTATTTAACAATGTTGTATTAGCAATAAATCTTCTTAAGTTTTCCAAAAATAGAACCTTTTGCTTAGACCAATATTTATTATGCAAACCAGCAATATGAGGAGTTAGCAACACATTTTCATAATTCAATAAAGGATTACTCATTTTTAATGGTTCACTATCAAATACATCAAGAGCGGCCGCTCTAATTTTATTTAAATCTAAAGCTTCTAAAAGTGCATTTTCATCGACCGTTTCGCCTCTTCCGATATTTATAAAAACTGAATTAACAGAAACACTATTAAAAAATATTTTGTCAAATTTCTTTTCACTTGATTTATCAAGTGGTAAAATATTTACATAATAATTGAAATTTTTTAACAAATTATAATTATTAGAATTAAAAAAATCACGACCAAATAAAGTTACATCAGCTCCTAGAAAAGTTAAAATTTTATTTAAATCATTTCCAATTAAACCTCTTCCAAAAATTGCAATTTTTTCCCCAACTAAGTCTGATGTGAAATTAAATTGTGAATCATAAGATTTTCTAGTTAAATCTTTTTTTTCTTTTAAAATAGTAGAATAGTTAACCCCTCTAGAGAAAGCCAGTATAAATGACAAGGCATGTATTGAAACTGACCTTGTCATCATACCTGAACTATTTGTTACTTTAATCTTATTATTGAAATTAATATCATTCAACCTATTAACTCCAACAGATCCAAAATGAATCCATTTAAGGTTTTTAAGTTTATCATATATATTTTTTGATATTCTATTTCCAAAGTATATACTTATTTTTTCATAAGGAATATTCTTACTTTCATTTTCGCAGTTTAAAAAATAAATTTTACATAATGGAAATTTTTGAGATAATTCGTCAATGAAATCTTTTGGTATATTATAAAGTTGTAAGTTTTGACAAAGGTCAATTCCTATATTTAGAAAACTAGTAGGTTTCATAAAGAAAAACCGCTATTTTTTTTAAAAGAGTACTTTTTTTCTAATAAATCAAAATCTAATTCAATACCTAAACCCGGTTTTTCCATAATTTCTTTTTCATTCTTTAGGATATCATAGTATCCCCCTAGTCCCATATCTTTTGAGATTGCGAATTCAACTCCAGGCACCTCTACCCATTTAAACTGTTTAAATGCGTAACTTAAATGTAAATTTATCATAAAACTAATGCATGACCCCCAAGTATGAGTGGCTGCATTAATTGAATTATTAAATCCAAAAATATCTTTAGCAATATTAAAACCACCCATGTGAGTAGCATCTAATTGAATGTATGACAGGTTAGCTGATTTTAAAAATATATTAAATTCTAATTCTCCTACTAAAGCTTCTCCAAAAGCGATAGGAATATCCAAATTACTAGCTTTAATATAACTATTTAAATCATTTGGATGAAATGGTTCTTCTAACCAGTAAGGATTGATTGACTTTAAAAAATCATATTTATTCTTGAAATCTGAAAATTTCCATGAGGGGGTAATACTTCCCATTATGGCATCGAGCATCAAAGATTTATTGTCAATTAAACTTTTTGCTTTATCTATTCTTTTTATATCATTTTCCCAATTTTGGTATCCAATTCTCATTTTATACCCTTTAAAAACAGGGTCTAAATTATTAATTTCATTTTCAATTTCTAATGGTGTAAATGCAGCACTTCCTCCACTAAAATAATAGTTTAAGTTTTTATTTGGAGTTTCAGAAAATATTTTCCAAAGTGGTATGTTTTTAAATTTAGAAGTACAATCTAAGAGAGCTATTTCAATTGCTCCTAATAAAGACTTATACACTCCATTTCTACTTAAGAATGGTATTTGAATTATTTCATTTTCTAATATAGTATTTACATCTTTATTTATTAAAAACTCACTGATTTGTTGAATAATTTTTTTTACTAATTCTGGGACATATATACCAACATATGCCTCAGAAATACCGATGATATTTTGATCAGTTTCTATTTTAATTATTGAAATAGATTTTACTCCAAGTGGTTGACCCAAAACTTTTCCGTTTCCATATTTACTTGAGTATAAATTACAGTCTATGTTAGTTATTTTCATTACTAATTCTTTCGATTAATTTTTTGTCATTTTTTAAAACTATTGAAACATTTTTTTCAAAGATATCATGATTAGAGACGCATAATATAGATGTAAGCACAAATAATCCCTGACCATACAGAGCTTTTAAAAATGGTTGTCGTTGATTTCTTTCAATTAATTGAGAGTCCACTCTTTCGTAATCTTGAATCTTCTTCTTTTTTTTCCAAAAATGAGAGTAATCTTTTACAGAAATAAAAGATGTATTTGATCCTTTAGATAAACCAACATATATAATTTCTTCTAAGTTTTTAATATCAAATAGTTTATATGACCAGTTTAAAAAGCATAGAGCATATGGAAATATTTTTGATTTATTAAAATATTTTTTAAGTAGCAGCAGTAAATCGCTTACTTCAATATTATCAGCGTTTCTAAATAAATTTTTATTGATCCATTTAGAATTATTTATGTTTAAGTCTATGTGTGAAACTACATAAATTTCACTTACAAAACTAGAAGAAACAATATTATCAACTCGAAATTGAATCTGTTTTTTAATTAATTTTTTGTTCAGTAAATCTTTTTTTAGAACAGGGATAACGACAAAAACTTCCGCTTCACCAGGTGAAATTTCTTTAGGTAATTTTTTTTCAGGAGATTCAGGGATAAGTTCTGAGTTGTTCTCAAGAATATTAACTATTCCGTTTAATCTGTTTGTATTTGCGTTGCTCTGATTTAGTCCATGATAATGATAAACGTTAGCTAATGGTTGATAAATAAGATTGTATCCTTTATTAATTACAGATTTTCCCCAAACTCTATCCTCAATATTTGTTAAATCTTTATCAAATGGTATTTTGTTCCATACTTTTCTTTTAATAATACTATTAGCATTATGAAAAAAATAATCCTTGTGTTGAATTCTTTTCTCTATTCCAAAAACTGTAAAAAGATCGCGTTTATCAATATTTGGTGTGAAAGATACTGGTATCTGCCTTCCATAGCAACCAGCACATTTATCATCACTTGAAATTGTTTCAACTAGATATTTTAACCATTCTGAATTAACAGGAATACAGTGTGCAGAGACACAAACTATGAATTCTCCCTTTGAAGCTTCAATTCCTTTGTTCAAAGAATCTCCTGGAAGATATTTTTCTATAGAAACAGTTTTAATATCAGAATGATTTGAAACAATATTTAAAGTTTGATCAGAGGAGTTGTTATCAACAACAATTATTTCAAACGATTTATAAGATTGATTTAAAATGGATTTTATGCATGAGTTAATCCATCTTTCTTCATTTTTAGTTCTAATGATAATTGACACTAAACCTTTAATCATCTTATTTAAACATTTTTTTAGTCAAAAGAACATCTCTAGAAACATCTATCTTTAATGGATTTTTTATCAATTCCTTTGCTTCAAAATAAGATAATCCAGTTCCGGGATTTTTAAAAATTAGATCATCCATTTTGATTATTTGATTTTCTTTAAAATCTTTTTTTGTTACAGCACTAACGTGATATTTTTTTCTTGTTATATCTTCAATCTCATTTACATTTCTAATGGCATTCCCTAAAATCTTTTCTACAGACCTGATATCCAAAACCATTTTTGTTAATTCTTTTGGTTCTAACGAAAGTTTATGATCAAAACCATTCATTTTAGAATCTAAAGTAATATGACGTTCAATTGAATCAGCTCCTTTTGAAACTGCACAAATTGAGGGTAACCAACCTATCTCGTGCCCTGAATAACCGACTTTTAAGGAATACCTTTCTTTATAAAAATCTATCATATTCATGTTGTGCATTTCTTCAGGTGTTGGATACGCAGAAATACAATGCATCAATTCTAAATCTACGTAATCTTTTAAAATGGATACTGCCGTATCTACTTCTTCAATATTAGACATTCCGGTTGACATAATTACTGGTGTATTAAAAGTTTTAATAAACTCTAATAATGGAATATTGGTTAAACTATGACTAGCTAACTTAAACTTATCCACACCTACCTTATCTAAAAATTTTACGGCTTCAGTATCAAAAGGTGTTACAATGAAATCAAGACCATAATGTTGGGATAATTCTTTTAAAGATTTATACTCCTCAAGGGAAAATTCATGATGTTCTCTGATTTCGCGATATGTTTTACCAAAATCTGGAAATCTATCATCTTTTGCATTTAAAATTTCTTCAGTTGCAAGTAACTCAATTGTTCTTTTTTGAAATTTTACTGCATTACATTTACTTTCTGCAGCAACTCTTATCAATTCTTTAGCAATGTCAATTGATCCATTGTGATTTAAACCTGCCTCAGCTATAATATATGTCATAATTAAATTTTTAAAAATTATTAAATAGTGTTATAAATAAAATTCTTTACTCTTTAAGTTCTATGTTGGAAATTGGACCGTCTTTAATATTATTCTTAAAAAATTTTTCAAGAATAGTATCTTTATATTTATCAATTGGAAAAGTGTCACGCGCCTTTTCATATTCCCACCCCCATCTACTTTTCCAAGCTTCGAATGGGGAGTATTCACCAAAATAAAATGAATTTCCTTTCTTAGCAGCCAAAGCTGAATTTTTAGGAATACCATATTTTAACTTTAACCATTGATTGTTAAAACAATATAAACCAGGATGAACAATTGAACCAATATTTTTTGAATTAAACTGCATCGCAACGTCGGGAAGCCATAAATGAAATTGATATTCACTTGAGGGAGTTATATATTTATTCCAATTCTCTACATTAATTCCAATGGCAGCCCACATAGGGAACTCAACAAAAAAGGGTTTTTTCCATTTTTCATTTTTGATTAATTCAGGCTGCTTCTTTGGACACAACCACCTACTATCCCTTTCAGCAATTGAAAGATGCAACATACCTATCATTCCTAAAGGTCTGTAACCTAATAAATATTTTAAATAAGACCATTTAGTGTATTTCCCAAAATCTAGCACATTAAATCCGATAAGTCCAACATCTTTTAAATCATTTTTATTGGCTATGTTATTAAGTCTTCTGAAAAAATCTTTTGAGATAGGATAGTTATCATGTTGAAAACATACCAATATCTTACATTTTGGACGATTTTTATTAATAAAATTGATCACAGTTTGTGTAGCCCACTGAACACCAGCCTGTTCATTTTCAAGAAATTCAATATTATACTTTTGACATATTTTTTTTCCCAATTCAATTTGTTCGGGAATGGAATTGTCATCAACATTTATTAATTCCACTTCATCAGAATTAATATGTTTTAAAACTTCTCCTTTCAACATTGCATAATTATTTCTTGAAGAAACAAATGCAATAACAGAACTATTGTTATGATTTTTCATTCTAATTAATTTGGTTTTTATCATCATTAATTTTATTTAAAACCATATTAAGCCCCTCCTTAAATTTTATTTTGGTTTTATATCCGATTAATTTTTTTGCCTTATCGGTGTTAGCGTATCTTCTTCTTATGTCATTGTAACCAGCACCATGAGCATCTTCTTCACTAATAAAAATAATTTTTGATTTAGATTTACAAGCGCTAATTATCTGTTTTGCACAATCAAGTATAGTAATTTCTTCACTAGATCCTAAATTTAAAATTTGACCGTTTACATCGCTATGTTTTAATCCCATATTAATAAGTCCGTCGACTATATCAGAAACATGACTAAGACTTCTTGTTTGTTCCCCATCTCCATGAATAATAATGTCTTCATTATTCAAAGCTTTTTTAATAAAAATCGGCATATGCCCAGCTGACCAGCCTACCTTTGAATTTTCACTAAAACATCCAAAAATTCTAGCTATGCTTACTTTAATTTTACCTTCATGAAATTTGTTAAAATAAAGTTGCTCTTCAAACCATTTTGATAGAGCATATGAAAATCTTTCAACATAAGTGGGTCCGAAAGTAACTGGAGAATCTTCTAAAAAGTCATCATGATTATGATAAACATCAGATGTTGAAGTGAAAACAACAGGGATTTTATGATTTTCAGCGAAAGCAATTATATTTTGAGTCATTTTTGAATTATTTACCATAACGTCATAACCCATAGTTTGGTCTAAGTTTTTATCATCATCTAAATTTCTATATTTACTTTTTACAGGTGGAGATTTTTTGTAAGCAGCCAGATGATAAATTAAATCAAAATTCGAATCTAAATTTAATTCTTCTTTTAAATCATGATTCACAAAAGCAAAATTATTTTTATTAATTAAATGGTCAATATTGTTTAGTTTTCCAAAACTTAAATTATCAATTGCAGTGACTTTATTATCGGAATTAGTTATTAATTTTTCGCAAAGAAATGATCCAATCATTCCACATGCACCCGTAACTATTATATTCATAAAATTATATGTCATAAAAACCTTGATTATTAATTGGAAATTTTTTTAACTCAAGGTTATTATTATTAAAAAAATCTTCTTTTTTTATTGTGGAAGAACTTTCATATTCGTTTACAAGTAATACTCCACCATTACATTTTACTAAAAATTTTTCATTATTAAAAACTTCTAATATTGTACCATAATCATAATGACCATAATCAAAATCAAAAAAATCAAAAATTTGAGAATTATAAATGACAAGTTTTGTGTCATTTATAAAAGTATAAGCTCCATTAAAAGGTTTACTAACTGCTCTGATAAATTTTTCTAATTTATATATATCTAAATCCCAATCTATCAAACTATCATAAGGATTTCTTTTAGGATAATAAGTAGGTATTAAAGGTTTTTGTGGCAAATATTTTACCTTATTAGTTAACAAACTATTTATATTTTTAATGATTAAAAATCTCATTGATACCATATTTTTATAATGCATTGTCTCGGCGGTATCTTTATTTGAAATTGAAAATTTAACTGTATCGACTATATCACCATCATCTACACCTGGATTATATTTAAATAGATTAGTATAAAAATGATTTCTTCCCTCAATTATAGACCAATTCATAGGAGACCTTCCACGACCTTTCGGAAGATTTGAAGAACTACCATGCATTCCAAAAAAACCAATTTTTACACTATTCAATAAATCTTCAGGAATTAGCCTTTGCCATCCTATAACAAATGCAATGTCAATATTTAAAGATTTTAAATAAGTAATATCTTGATTATCTTTTAATGAGTATTTATTACAAAAGTAAATTGGTATATCAAACTTGACGGAAAGATCAGTTAAGTCAGTGAAATCTGGAACATTAATTTTATTATTTTTCTCAGAGGATATAGTAATAATTTGTGAAATTTTAAATTTATCCGATAAAGAATTAATTAAGTATCTTGTTGTGTTCTTACATCCAAAAATTACTATTTTCTTATTTTCCATAAAAATCAAAATTATTTTTTAAACTGTTTTCAAGGTTATTATTTTTATGCTTTCTAAACCAATTAATTCTTTCTTCAACGGTAATTCCTTCCCCAATCCACCATATAGGGTGAACTAACAATTGAATATTATATCCTTGTTTATATTCAAATGAATCAAATGGAGAGCCGTATCTAAACTCTCCTCTTGAATCTGAAAAATATTTGGTTTTTTTAAAAAAAATATCTTCATAGGTGTTAGGAAAATCTAATACTTTCATGTTTTCAGAACCTAGCATATTTTTTAAAGGGCGATGAAGACTAATAATTTTTACTTTTTCATTAAAAATATTTTCAAAAACATCGATCTCTTTTTTTAGACCTTTATTTACATTTTTATACAATGTTGGATCAAAATGAAGAGAAATTAGATGTCCGTTATCTTTAATTTTATTTACAAAATTTACATTTTCTTCAGAAATTAAATTATAACTATTGTTTCTTAAAAGAAAAAAATAAGTGCTTTTTATGTTCAATTGATTTTCTATACATGACAACTTATAAGCAATTTCACAATCTTGATCAATATCATGCCTTAAAATTAATTGGTTGCTTCCACTTAAATTATATTCATCAAAAAAAACTGTTCTGTAATTTTTATTAATGAATTTTTTCAAAAAGTTAGAATAATTATCTATTATCATATTTTAAAATTGAATCAACTATTAATTTTCTGGTATTACCATTTCCGAAAATTTTAGAATCAAAATCGTAGTTAGAATTCTTAAGTAATTCAAAATATTTTAAAATCTCATTTTCGTTTGGTTTACAATTAATGCATACTTTTGCTTCAGTTAGTTCAGGCCAAAGAGGATTTTCTAAGATCAATAGACTTGGTTTTTTAAAAAAATACGCTTCTCTTACAGCTCCTCCACTATCAGTAATTAAGTAATCACATTTTTTTAATAATCCTAAAAATTCAAAATAACCAACTGGGCTTATACACTGAAATTGAGGTTTCAAATCTATAGAATCAATTATTTTCTGAGTTCTTGGATGAACAGAAAATATAACCTCTTGATTTTGGTTTATAGTATTTAACGCAGTAATAATATTAGATATTTTATTTTTTGTTGTATTGCTAGCCCTATGACAAGTGACCAAAATAAAATTAGATGTTTCAGGTTTTTTTATTTTATCCTCAAAAATTTGAGAACAATCTAACATTAAATCACCTACATTTTCAACTATACAATCTAAATCAAGATAACCTTCTTTTAAAAGATTATTATAAGATTTTTCGGTAGCACAAAGCAATAAATCTGAAATCCTATCTGTCAAAACTCGATTAATTTCTTCAGGCATAAAATTGTCATTATTTCTCACACCAGATTCAATATGAACAACGTTAATTCCTAGTTTTTTTGCTGCAATAGCACCAGCAATAGTAGAATTAGTATCTCCGTATACTATCATGTAATTGAAATTTGTTTTCAATAAAATTTTTTCAATCTCTTCAATCATTCTGCCTGTCATTGCTCCATGACTTAAACTATTAATATTAAGATTATAGTCTGGTTTTGGAATTTTCAACTCATCAAAAAATATTGATGACATTTTATTGTCAAAATGTTGTCCAGTATGTAACACTTTCTGAAAAATATCTCTATCTTTAATTTCATGAAATAACGGAGACAATTTCATAAACTGAGGTCTAGCTCCAACTACATGTAAAATTTTTATTTTCATTTCCTGAATTATTTATTATTGTAAACAAGATTACTAACTAATCTTATTGCTGGATCTATATCATGAATATTATATCCATTGCCATCTAAAATAGCTTTGTAAGCTTTAGTATGTAAATCAGTAAAGCCATTAGAAAATTCAATCTCTTGATCATCCACAGTAATAGACCTAAACGGCTTCCATTCATTATGAGGCAAATCTTCAGAATTAACACTTAAAAAAAATTCGATTTCTGCATTTTTTAAATTAATTATACCCTTAGCTTTATTTTTTTCATTAATAATTATTTCACTATCTAAAGGTTCTCCAAATATCCAAATAAGCATGTCAAAAAAATGAATACCAATATTAAACATAACCCCACCGGACTTATCAGAATCCCCTTTCCATGAATAATTATACCATTGTCCTCTAGGTGTAATGTATTTAAGATTTACTTTATGTTTTTTGGAATTACTGTTATTAACTTTATTTTTTAAATTAATAATATCTGGATGGTGCCTAAGTTGTAAAATTGTATAAATATTTTTGTTATATTTTTTTTCTAATTCATATAAGTTATCCAGATGAGAATCTTTTATAACTAATGGTTTTTCGCATATACAATTGACCTCATTTCTTAAAGCTAATCTGATGTGGGAATCATGTAAATAATTTGGGCTACAAATTGAAATAAAATCAATTTTATTTTGAGTTGTTTGAAGTTTTGATAATGCACGATCAAATCTTTCGATTTCTTTAAAATATCTACTATTGGGGAAATATTTATCAATATAACCTACATTATCATGAGGGTCAGTAATAAGTTCTAATGAATGATTAAGATTTTTTATAGCATTTACATGTCTCGGGGCAATGTAGCCAGAGGCACCTATTAAACCAAATTTCATAAATAATATTTTTTAAACAAGGAAGGTGAGTAATTAATTCTCATGAACTAAATAATTAATTTTAATAGATTATAAAATTACAAAATGCTAAAACAATTAGCTAAACTTATTAAATAAAATTAAAGATTATTGAGATCTAAAAGATTTTCATTTAATCCAAAAAAATAATTAAAATTATCTTTTGAGTCGTATGATGTATCTACTTTTGAAATAATGAAATTATCTTTTTTATAAAGTTGTACACAGTCACTCTTATCGTTGTATTTCTTTATCAATGAATTTTTAAAAAAAGTTGTATTGTAGGTATAAAAAGATTTAAATCCAATTATTCTAAATTGTAAAGTCAAAGTCGATTCAATGGAACACATAATGTTTTTAGAATTTTTCAGTACTTCGAAATAATCTAAATCCGAATTTAAGAGTTTATACTTTTTTACTAATTCATTACTTTTCAAAAAATCTTTAAAAATCTGTTCTTCACCTTTTTTTGGTTTAATTTTTATAATATCAAAATCACTTTTTTCAAAAAAATGAAACAAATTACTAATCTTGTGTTTATGAGAATCATATCTAAATTCCCCAGTGAAAACAATTAATTCTTTATCGATATCTGAAAGCTTATTAGTGATTTTTTTTATATTAAAAAACCTTGGATCTCTAACAACGATAACATTAAGTTTATTAGAGATTTTCAAATATGATTCTTTGAAATAATTAGAAAATAATACAAACTTTGATTGTTTTTCCTCTAGATGCTTGAAAATTTTAAAAGTTAAAATTTTAGAAAAAATTAAACTCCTTATAAAAATGGGGATTTTATGAAATAATTTATTATTTCTATTCAATAATTTTTCACTTGGATCAAAACCGTGCTGAAAACAAATAATTTTCTTATCCTCAACAAGACTAATCAAAATTCTTTCAACGTAACGATCAGGATTATCAATAAATATATAATCAATGTTGTTATTCGCTAAAACATATTTAAATTGTTTTTTTATAGAATAATAGTTGAAAATTCCATCTGAAATTGAAAATGGACTAAGAATTTTATTTTTTCTAATTATACACAAATCACTAATATCATTGTGATTATAAAATCCCGCTATCAATAATCCCTTAAATGAATAATTAATTTTAGAATATGCCTCAAAATTTTTTTTTTGCCAACTATTTGAATATAAATAAAGTATATTTTTCATTTAATATTAATCCCTAAGATTGTCAATATTTTCTAAATACCATTTATAAACATCCTTAATTCCTTTATTTAAATTAAATTTAGGCCTAAACCCAATTTTATTTATTTTTGATGAATCCAAAATTTTTCTTGGCGTACCGTTTGGTTTTGATGTGTCCCACAAAATTTGTCCCTGAAAACCTATAATTTCTTTTATAAGCTTTGCTAAGCTACTTATTTTCAGTTCTTCACCACTACCAACATTATAGATGTTTTCTGATTTATCTAATTTCATTATCATTAATACAGCATATGCTAAATCATCTGCAAAAAGAAATTCTCTAAATGCAGATCCATCTCCCCAAAGAGTAACTGATTTAAATCCATTTTCCTTGGCCTCGTGAAATTTTCTAATTAATGCTGGTAGTACATGTGAATTATTTAAATCAAAATTATCATTAAATCCGTAGAGATTTGTCGGCATCAAAGATGTATATTTTTTATTATATTGATTTCTAAGTGACTCTATTAATTTCAAACCAGAAATTTTAGCAATTGCATAACATTCATTTGTTGACTCCAATGAACCACTCAACAAATATTCTTCTTTTATAGGTTGGGATGCTAGCCTTGGATATATACATGAACTTCCCAAAAAAATGAATTTTTCAACATTTAATTCGTGTGCATATTTAATTAAGTTATTTTGAATTAACATATTATCCATTAAAAATTGGTACGGATATTCATTATTTGCTTTAATTCCACCAACTCTAGCAGCTGCATCAATTATTAAATCAGGTTTTGTAGTTTCAAGAAAAACTTTTACTGAGTTTTGACATCTTAAATCAAGTTGTTTTGAGGATCTAGTTATAATATTAACGTAACCTTCGGATTTTAAAACTCTAACACAAGCTGAACCGACCATTCCATTATGTCCAGCAATATATATTTTTGAATTTTTGTACATAGCTTGATCTATTTTTTACTTTGGATATTTAATTTTTCTTTTTCAAATATTTTTAGATCAGAACTCATCATATCTTCAACTAATTCCTCAAGCGTAATTTCAGGAACCCATCCAAGAATATTTTTTGCTTTTGAAGAATCTCCTACTAAAAGATCTACTTCAGTTGGTCTATAATATCTTTCATCAATTGATAAAATTTCTTTTCCAATTTCAATTTTATATTTAGAATTTGTACAACTTTTAACAAAACCTTTTTCATCAATTCCAGAACTTTTAAACTCAATTTCAATTCCTATATATTTAAAAGCCATTATAACAAAATCTCGAATTTTTGTTGTTCTACCTGTTGAAATAACCCAATCATCAGCATTGTCAGCTTGTAGAATCATCCACATCATTCTTACATAATCTTTGGCATGACCCCAATCTCTTTTAGAATCTAAATTACCAAGATAAAATTTTTCTTGTAAGCCTAAGGCAATTTTTGAAACAGCTCTTGTAATTTTCCTTGTAACAAATGTCTCTCCTCTCAAAGGAGATTCATGATTAAATAAAATTCCATTAGACGCAAATATATTGTAGGCCTCTCTGTAATTTACAGTAATCCAATATGCATAAAGCTTAGCTACACCATAGGGAGATCTAGGGTAAAATGGTGTAGTTTCAGTCTGAGGAATTTCTTGAACCTTTCCGTATAATTCAGATGTTGAAGCTTGATATATTTTAGTCTTTTTTTCTAACCCTAGAAGCCTAATAGCTTCTAAAATTCTTAAAGTTCCAATTCCATCAGCGTCTGCTACATATTCAGGGATGTCAAAGGAAACTCTTACATGTGACATTGCAGCTAAATTATAAATTTCGTCAGGCTGAATTTTTTTAATTAATCTAATTAAATTTGTACTGTCAGTCATATCTCCATAATGAAGTATGAATTTTTGATTTATAATATGAGGGTCTTCGTATAAGTGATCTATTCTTTCTGTATTTAACATTGATGACCTTCTTTTTAAGCCATGAACTTCATAGCCTTTTTTTAATAAGAATTCAGCTAAATAAGCCCCGTCTTGACCCGTTATACCTGTGATAAAAGCAATTTTGTTCATTATTTTATTAAATTAACCTTATTGTTTATTTTTTTATATTTTTCCCCTGTTTCATTGCAAATAGCAATATCTGTATTAGCGTCAAACAAAAGTTTTTGACCATTTCTACTTATCCAACCATGAACTTTTGATGGATTTCCGTATACAATTGCATAATCAGGAATATTTTTTGTTACAACAGTACCTGCTCCAACCAAAGAATATTTTCCAACATTATTTCCACAAATAATAGTTGCGTTTGCTCCAATTGATGCCCCTTTTTTTATTAATGTAGTTTGAAATTCATCAGTTCTAATTACTCCGCTCCTTGGGTTAATAATGTTTGTAAAAACCATTGATGGTCCTAAAAAAACATCGTCCTCACAAATAACACCTGTGTAAACTGAAACGTTGTTCTGAATTTTAACATTTTTTCCTAATTGAACGTCTGGTGAAACCACAACATTTTGACCAATATTACAATTTTCACCAATTACTGAATTTTTCATAACATGAGAGAAGTGCCATATCTTTGTTCCTTTTCCTATTTTACAAGGTTCGTCAACATATGAACTTTCGTGAACGAAATAATTTTTTATATTCATTTATATTTTATTAAAAAATTCTGTTACTTTTTGAATAATGTAATCTTGAGATGAATTTTCAATTTCAGTATGTATAGGTAATGAAAAAACAGTACTACATAATTTTTCAACATTAGGTATTTCAAAATCACTATTTACAAAACTACTAAATGCTTCTTGTTTATAAAGTGGGACGGGATAATAAATCATTGCAGGAATATTATTTACTTTCAAAAATTCAATCAGAGAATTTCTTAATTCGGGAATAACCTTTAATGTATATTGGTGAAATACATGTGTTGAATTGAACTGTCTTTTTGGCAAAGACAGTTCAGGAATTTCTAAGAAATTTTCATCATACTTTTTAGCCATTATATTTCTTAAAAAAGAATAATTATCTAAATGATTTAATTTAATATTTAAAATTGCAGCTTGAATTGAATCTAATCTTGAATTGCAACCTGTAACCTTATGATAATACCTAACCTCTTGACCATGATTAGCTATCATTTTAAGATTTTTTGCAATTTCATCATCATTTGTAAACATCGCACCCCCATCACCATAGCAACCTAGATTTTTCGACGGAAAAAAAGAAGTAGTGCCTATATGACCAATTGTACCTGTATTTTTTACTGTTCCATCCCTAAAAGTATATTTAGCTCCTATTGCTTGAGCGTTGTCCTCAATTACATACAAACCAAACTCCTTGGCTAAATCCATAATACCTTCCATATCCGAAGATTGACCATAAAGGTGCACTGGTACAATTGCCTTTGTTTTGCTAGTAATATGAGGCCTAATTATATCAGCAGTTATATTAAAAGTATCTGGATCTACGTCTGTCATTACAGGGGTTAAACTCAAAAGAGAAATAACTTCTGCGGTGGCAACATAAGTAAAGGAGGGACAAATCACCTCATCACCAGGTTTTAAAGACAAGGCCATGAGTGCTATTTGAAGAGCATCAGTACCATTGGCACAAGGAATTACATGCTTTACATCTAAGTAATCTTCTAATGAGTCAGCAAATTCTTTTACAATTGGACCATTTATAAAACTGGTTGATTCTAACGTTTGAATCACAGCAGTATCAATTTGATCTTTGATTTTGTTGTATTGACTTTTTAGGTCAACCATTTGAATATTTTTCATATATTCTACAATCTTGAATCAACAATATTTCTTGGAAGAAATCCTTTTAAATCGTAAACAATACTATTGGAATCTTTCTTTAATGATTGAATATCAATCAGCGAAAATTTATCATGAGATACTGCTAATAAAATTCCATCATATTTTTCTTTGATTTCGTCTAATAGTCTTATTCCATAATCTTGACTAACCTCTTCAGGATCAGCTTCATAATCATATGTATCAACTTTTAAACCAAATTCTTTTAATTCATGATAAACGTCTGCTACTTTTGAGTTACGAATGTCTGGACAATTTTCTTTAAAAGTAACTCCTAGTATTAAAATTTTAGAACCCATAATTTGTTTACCCGCTTTTATGAGCATTTTAATCATTTTGTTTGCTACAAAACTACTCATATTATCGTTGACACGCCTACCACTTAATATGACTTCTGGATGATATCCAAGGTTTTCTGCCTTATATGCCAAGTAATATGGATCTACACTTATACAATGTCCACCAACAAGTCCTGGTTTGTATTTAAGAAAATTCCATTTAGTTCCGGCAGCGTCAAGAACATCTTGAGTATCAATGCCCACTCTGTCAAATATTAACGCCAATTCATTTACAAATGAAATATTAACATCACGTTGTGCATTTTCAATTGCCTTACTGGCTTCAGCTACCATTATACTTGCAGCCTTAAAAGTGCCGGCAGTAATAATTGAACTGTATAATTTATCTACAAAATCAGCAATCTCTGGAGTTGATCCAGATGTTACTTTTTTAATGGTTGTTAAGGTATTTACCTTATCACCTGGAACAATTCTCTCTGGGGAATAACCACAGAAAAAGTCTGTATTAAAAATTAAACCACTGGTGTTTTCTAATAAGGGAACACACAACTCTTCAGTACAACCTGGGTACACTGTACTTTCGTAAATAATAGTATCTCCTTTTTTAAGTATTTCTCCAAGCATTTTAGAAGCTCCTTTTAATGGACTTAAATCTGGAGTTTTAAATTCATCTATTGGGGTAGGTACAGTAACTATATAAATATTGCAATCTTTGATGCTATTAATATTTGAACTAAAGGTTAATAGAGATGCACTTTTTAGTTGCTCGGTTGTAGCTTCATTGGTATGATCAATTCCTTTTTTTAGATCATCAACTCTATTAATATTAATATCAAATCCTATTGTTAAATACTTTTTTCCAAATTCTATTGCCAGAGGCAAACCAACGTAACCTTGACCTATTATTGCTATTTTTTTTTTCATTTTAATATTTTACCAATTTGATAATATTCAATTCCTTTTTCCTCTAGATTAAATACATTGTACTGATTACGACCATCAAAGATAATAGGTGTTTTCAATTGTGTTTTCATTTTCTCAAAATCTGGTATACGAAACTCTTTCCAATCAGTGAGTAACACCAGGGCATCCGAGTCAATTAAAACATCATATTTAGAATCTAAATATTCTATATTTTTCACTCCTTTTAAGTAATGTTCTTTTGCTTCATCAATAGCCTTAGGATCATATGCTTTTATTTTAGCACCACGTTTCACCAATTCTTTAATTACATAAATAGAGGGCGCTTCTCGCATGTCATCAGTCCCTGGCTTAAAAGCCAAGCCCCAAATTCCAAAAGTAAAACCTGTAAGATCCTCTCCAAAACGATTTACTATTTTTTGGGCGATTACTAATTTTTGAGTATCATTCACCTGTTCAACGGCCGTAATCAATTGCGCATTATAGCCGTTTTCTTTGGCTATTTTAGTTAGTGCTTTTACATCTTTTGGAAAACATGACCCTCCATAACCAACTCCTGGATATATAAAACTATAGCCAATACGCTTATCAGAACCAATTCCGATTCTTACTTGATTGGCATCTGCCCCTACCTTTTCACAGATATTAGCAATTTCATTCATAAAAGATATTTTGGTGGCTAGCATTGCATTGGCTGCGTATTTTGTCATTTCAGCCGAGCGGATATCCATGGTGATAAAACGGTCATGAGATCTAAAAAAAGAAGAGTATAATTCCTTCATTTTTTTAAAGGCAAACTCAGAATCTGCTCCAACAACAACTCTATCTGGCTTCATAAAATCATCTATTGCTGCTCCTTCTTTTAAAAATTCTGGATTAGAAACCACATCAAACTGTAAATCAGAACTTCTAACATCTAATTCTTTTTGAATGGTTGCTATTACCTTATCTGCAGTTCCAACAGGCACAGTAGACTTATCGACTACGATCAATCTTTTTTGCATCAACTGACCTATAGATTTGGCTACGGCTAGTACATATTGTAAATCCGCAGAGCCATCATCTCCCATAGGAGTTCCAACGGCAATAAAAGCAATATCAGAATTCTGCAAAGCTTCTGATAAATCTGTTGTAAACAACAGATTGTTGTTTTTTATATTTTTTAAAATCAAAATCTCTAGACCAGGCTCAAAAATAGGAATGATCCCTTTATTTAATTTTTCAATCTTAACGGGGTCTATATCTACACAAGTAACCTTGTTTCCCATTTCTGCAAAACACGTTCCTGAGACTAGCCCAACATATCCAGATCCTATAATTGTAATATTCATTTCTTATTTATTTTCTTTAACTTCTTTTACTTGTTTTCTTAGGCCGCTCGAAGAAAATCGGTGATCTCTAGAATTGTAATAGATCTCAATTCCTTTTTCTTTGCAGTAGTCTCTTCCTGTAAAGTTTTTTTCTTTATACTCGTCACCAATAATGCGAACATCCAATTTGAAAGACCGCAGGATATCTTCTAAATCTTGCTCCGATACGTAAGGGACAATTTCATCGATGTGCTTAGAACCTTTAAGTTGGATATAACGTTCTATTATAGACTGTGAAGGCCCATTTTTCTCAGGACGATCAATCGAAGGATCTAACTGCAAGCCAACAATTAAATAATCGCACTGACGTTTTGCTTCTTCCAGCATCTTTACATGCCCGGCATGAAACAAATCAAAGGTTGAAAAAGTGATTCCTACTTTCATAATTTTATTTTCTTTAAGAATCTCAATAGTATTGTTTTAATTTTAAAATCGTGTTAGTAATCAAGTCCCTTATCTACTATTAAAGACGGCTTCGCCAAAAAAGTCACAATTTAATGTGCAAACTTAATGTAATTTTTAATAAATATTAAGCCTCAAAAATAGTTAGTGACTTTTGTTTTAAAGACTTATTTGAAACAAAAAAACTAACTTTTCTTTTTATTTTTAACTCAATTTTTGGAGATATTTCATCCAAATATTCTTTATTTATGTTATTCCCAACAATTAAAACTTCTATAAGCCCACTATCTATTCCTTTAGCATAATCTCCAAGAATCATAATTTTTTTTACATCTCCAATCCTGTTATAAACCGTTTCTAGAATTTCTTCAATACCCAGGTGCTTATGGACTATTTTTTGAATAATTTTAAATAGGGGGTGGGAAGCGTTGGCCTTATAAATAACTTTATTGTTTTGGTTGTGTTTTTCTAAATAGCCCGCAGAAGACAAATTATTTAATTCTTTTCTAACTGAATTAGTGGATTCTCCAAACTCATTAGCCAGGCTGTTTAAATACCCTTTATTGGCAATATTTAAAAAAAACTTGATAAGAAGTCTTAATCTAGTTTTGGATGTGATTAGTGATTCTAACATATAACAAGCAACAAAAGTACTTGATTTTTTTATAATAAAAAATCATAGTTTTACATTTATTCTATTTTAAATGAAAAAAACTGTTTTAATAACTGGAGCCGCTGGATTTATAGGATCACATTTATGCGATTGTTTCCTTTCTAAAAATTACAAGGTAATAGGGATAGACAACCTAATAACGGGTAATTTAAAGAATCTGTCTCACCTTAATTCAAATTTGGATTTTCAGTTCAAGAAAATTGACATCACCCATGATTTTGAAATAAAGAATTCTATAGATTTTATACTACATTTTGCCTCTCCAGCCAGCCCAATTGATTATTTAAAAATTCCACTGGAAACTCTAAGAGTAGGATCTTTAGGAACTGAAAATGTTCTAAAAATAGCTTTAAAAAATAATGCGCGTATTTTAATTGCTTCCACTTCAGAAGTTTATGGTGATCCTTTGGTTCACCCACAGCCTGAAGAATACTTCGGAAATGTAGATCCTGTTGGACCAAGAGGCGTTTATGATGAGGCCAAGCGGTTTCAGGAGGCTTTAACCACCGCATACCATACCTTTAATGGACTCGATATAAGAATAGCAAGAATATTTAACACTTATGGCTCTAGAATGAGAGTTAATGACGGAAGAGCAATTCCGGCCTTTATGGGGCAAGTTCTAAGAGGCGAGAGCTTAACTGTGTTTGGAGACGGCTCTCAAACCAGATCTTTTTGTTTTATAGATGACATGGTTGACGGAATTTATAAGCTCTTACTCTCAAACTACACCAAACCTATGAACTTAGGGAATCCTGAAGAAATAACTTTGATTGACTTTGCAAAGGAAATTATAGCTATGGGCGGTGCTGATAATAAAATAGTTTTTAAACCTCTTCCTGTCAACGATCCTATTAAAAGAAAACCCGATATAGCTAAAGCAATGAAAATTTTAAATTGGCAGCCTCATGTTTCAAGAAAAAAAGGACTAGAAAATGCTTTCAACTATTTTAAGAGCTTAACTTTGGAGGAGCTAAACAAAAAAGATAGTAGATTTGTATAAACATTTATTAAAAACACTTGTGAAAAAACACCGTCTAATTAATTTACTTAAAATCTTTATTCTCTTTTTTTTAATTGACTCTTGTTCTTATCCAGAAATTTCAAGAGATGAGTTGATTTATGATAACGATTTTGAAAGTGGTAACCTAACTGAAATTGATGGTAAAGCCACTTCTACTTTTAACAACACCACAGTTCTAGGGGATTTCAATAACGACGGTTTTACCTTACATTTAGAAAATACAGGGGACCACGATTATGTTTTTATTTCTTTTGATTTATACGTTCACGGCACTTGGGACGGAAATTTTAATGGATTTCCAGAAAACGACAAGCCAGATAAATGGATTATGGAATTAGATCCAGATATGGATTTAATAAAAGACACTTCAAGCGATCGGTTTGTTACCACATTCTCTAATAGTCCTTGTTTTTCGAATTATTGCTTAAGACAATCGTATCCTGAAATGTATCCATTTGAAAACAATCCAAAAACTGGAAACAGTAAAGTTGACCTTCCAAAAATATGTAAAGATTCTTTTTTTGGAGGAGAAACAACATTATATAAAATCGAAAAAGGATTTAGACATTCAGGCAATGCCGTTGTTATAAGATTTTACGACGAGCTTTATCAGCCTAATGCTATAGATAAAGACGGGATTGTTCAATCTAAATGTGATGAGAGCTGGTCACTGGATAATTTAAAAGTAAGAGTAATTTCCTACAACTAATGAAATACAATTTTTTCTTATTTTTATTTTTTACATTTCTTATATCATCCTCCCAGACAATTAATCTTAACGAGTCGTATTTAACCGATTATTTAAGAACCTCACAACTACTAGGGAATTTTAAAAGTGATATTTCATTCACCTTAAAACCATTAGATATTGGGAAAAATGGAATAGAAATAGATAAAGAAATTTTTGATACAGAAAAATACGCTCCTTCGCTTCTGAGTTTTTTAAAAGGAAATGGAAAAATAAAAATCCTTCCAATAGATTATAATATTGAATTTAATAGTCGTCACCCCTATAATAGAAACAACGGAAGTATGATTCCAAATCGTGGGTATCAACACATAATAAGCGCAGGGATTTATGCAGAAATAGGCCCCTTATCTATTCAGCTAAAGCCTGAACATTTGTTTTCTGAAAATAAAGATTTTGAAGGCTTTGGGGAGGGACCAAATGGACACTATCCTCTCATATGGAAAAATAGATATAAACTATGGAATAAGATTGATATGCCTGAAAGATTTGGTGAAAAAAGCATAAGTAAATCATTAATAGGGCAATCTAGTATAAGATTAAATTTTAAAGGCTTAAGTCTTGGAATTTCAAATGAAAATATTTGGTGGGGACCCTCAATTAGAAATAGTATAATGATGAGTAATCATGCTAGAGGGTTTAAACACATTACTTTCAACACTACCAAACCTTTAAAAACTAGAATTGGAGATTTTGAATGGCAAGTTGTTTCTGGAAGATTAGAATCTTCAGGTTATTTGCCTGCAAATTCTGATTTTCAATACGCGGGAACGGATATTTATATTCCTAAAATTAATCAACAGGGACGAACAGATGATTGGAGGTATTTACAAGGTTACTCTGTCACCTACTCTCCAAAATGGATCTCAGGACTGTCACTAGGTTTTGTTAGGTGGGTACAAATGTACGCTGCACTTGTTGAAGGAGAATATTGGTGGATGGAAGGAAGTCCAACATGGTTGCCTGCATTTCAAAACTTGTTTAGAAAAAATGATAAATATCAAGATTACGAAGCACAAACTAACCAAGCTGCAGGATTTTTTTTAAGATGGCTATGGAAAGATTCTAATGCAGAAATTTATGTAGACTACAATCACAATGATTCTAAACAAAATATTAGAGACTTACTATTGGATTCTGACCATAGTAGAGCTGTAACTATTGGTTTGCAAAAGATTTTTAAAATTAATAATGATGATTTTTTATTTTCATGGGAATGGACTCAAATGGAGCAAACTGCCTCTAGATTGTTAAGGAATGCTGGTTCTTGGTATGAACATAGCTTTGTTTATGATGGCTATACAAATGAAGGTGAAGTTTTAGGCGCTGGTATAGGCCCTGGAAGTAATTCACATTATTTTGCACTAAGTAGAATAAGAGATAAAGAAAAACTAGGGATAGCACTAGAGATTATAGACCAGGATAATGATTTTTATTACGAAGCATTTGCTTCAGCTCGTGACCCAAGGCGTTATTGGAAAGATTTTAATCTACACCTAAATTTCACTAAAAAATACAAAAATCTATGGCTTTCCTCCAATTTAATGTATTCTAGAAGTTTAAATTATCAGTGGGATTTTGATGATACGGCTACAGAATACTATCATCCAGGAAACGATGTGAATAATTTTCATATGACCTTAAAATTAGCATACTTAATTCCTTTGGCTAATTAAAGATTTAAATACCTTTAAGTACTGACTTGTAACAAAATCCCAATTGTATTTTTGAGTAATTCCATTTACAGATTCTGACCTGAGCTTGTCAATTAAAATATTTTCTTTTTCGCAATAATCCAACTGGTTAGTTATTGAAAAAAGTTCTTTTTTAAAAAATAAGCCATACTTTCCTTTTTGAAGCATTTCCCGATTAAATACCGTATCCAAAGCTAGAATAGCAGAGCCATAGGCCATGGCCTTAATCATAGTAGGATTCGTTCCGCCAAACTCATGACCATGAACATAAACATAAGAGTTGTGGTATAATTCAGCCAACAGATCTTGATCTTTCACGTAGCCTGTAAAAATTAGTCTTTTGTCGTTTATTTTTTTCAAATTAGAAGCATAGGAATCTTTGTAAGGGACGTCTCCAACAATAACTAATTTCTTTTTTGAATTGGATTTTAAAAACCCCTTAATAATTAAATCGGCATTGTTGTCAGGTATTAACCTTCCTATAACCAAGTAATATTCTCTTTGTTTTAAATTCCATTTGTTTATTAAATCTGGATTTTTTGATTTTCTAATTTGAGCACCATAAGCAATAACCTTAGAATCTCTTTTAAAAAGATCTAAATAAACCTTTCTCATTTCCTCAGAATCATTAATAATTTGATCGTAAAAAAGAGTGGCCATTTTTGAAGCCCACTTAAAATAAATTGATCCCAAACCTTTCCATTTTGGCCTTAACCATTCAAGACCGTCAACATTAATAGCTGTTGGTACTTTAAATAATTTAGTTAAAAGTCCAAAAGGACCATTAGCCGAGTTGACCACTAGCAGCACATCAGTATTTGAAAAACAAGCATGAATAATCGATAAAAAAGAGTGAATAGGTTGGGATAATATTTTTGTTTCAATAGTAGGTACATACACAAGCTTAATACCTTTTATTTCTTTGGGTCTTTTTTTAAAAAGTCCCTTATTACAATAAACTGTGACATTACAATTTTCAAGAACTAAACGCTCACTAAGCTGCTTTACAAAAGTTTCATAGCCGCTATACACATAAGGATAGCCTCTAGTTCCTATAATAGATATGTTTATTTTTTTATTCATTAAAGTAAATTATTTACTTCTTT
>Ga0209308_10000415_pt1 | contig 43866 bp, 26 predicted proteins | sample COGITO_mtgs_1204_3_FD_184806 | JGI IMG/M metagenome (GOLD analysis project Ga0209308, IMG submission 184806) | Pelagic marine microbial communities from North Sea - COGITO_mtgs_120405 (SPAdes) (version 2) | ecosystem: Environmental > Aquatic > Marine > Epipelagic ... | reverse complement strand
GACGAAATGGTGATCGAACCGGTACACATAATATTTAGAGACGAGCAGTTGGCTTTTATCGAAGAGCGGGCGACCCGGCTTGAGGCACGAGACCACGTGATGAAGGTATTAAATAAACATGCGGAGATTTCTGTTGGGGAAGAACAAGAAGAGGAAGAAGAAGAAGAAGAAGAAGAAGAAGAAGAAGAAGAAGAAGGAGTTGATGAAGAACGGGAGTGGAAGCAAGATGATTTCTTTTGGGATAACGAACTCGCTCTCGCCTCCTTCGCGAGTCATACGAATGATTGCTCAAACGGCGGTCGTGATCAAATTCAGTGGCGGTCACAATCGAGCGATTTCGCGAACGAAGGAATGACCAATAATATGAAGAGAATGGTGAGGTCGAGCCAAGATCGAGAAGAGGATAAGAAGAGCCATTTGTTGCGACGACAAGAGCGAGCTTCTGTCGAGACTATTCGTAAAGTCGATGATTGTAAAACAGACGAATGTTTGGCTTTGAATTCTATTCGTTCGAAGATTTGTCAGTTTCATTCGAAAGCGCAATCAACGAGACACGAAAATTCAAGAATTCGGAAAACAGGAACTAAAATTGAACCGATGTCGTTTAGGAAGGATTTCGTTAGTAGCACTTTTGCTGTGACAAAAAACGCAATCTTTGAAGATTTAACAGAAGAGAGTGAACAAAAAAGTCGCAGAAAAGATACTGTTAATTCGATATACAGTACCGAGAAAATGTATGCTTTGCTGCTCGCGCGGCACTCGCGCAGGCAGAATCTCATATCAATGCCAAGGAGGGAAGTTATGATTCCCACAATTGCGGAAATTAAGATTCAGAATCGACAACCACATGAACTGGGCGCTTCCGTTGGAGAGGGCATTCGAAAGTTTTTTTCCGATAAAAATGGCCAACCGCCGGCTTCAATAATGATCACCGCCGAACCGGGTTGCACGAAATTGAACGTAGAAACGTTCATTGCGCCAAATACGCACTTAAGAGAAAGGCGATCTTATGGAAATGAGCAGGCTACTTCTTCACGAAAATTAGGGAAATATGCTTTTGAATCTGGAGATGCGGCGTTGGGTGACGTTGATGTCGATATTAAATTTGATCAAATGAGAACAAAGAGAGTCAATGGAATCTGGATGGAAGAACCGGATATTCAAAGCGAAACGGGAGGTGAATTTTTTGAATTGAATTTGAGCAAGCACGCGATATGCACTGATCCGCAGTATTCGCAAAGTGGTAAAGGTGAATTCACCATGTCAAATGTGCCAAAAAAGGCCGAAGTTATCGTACGTGTGAATGGTCAGGTATTGCGCGAAGCTAAAATTACATGTTTTGGTGAGCACAGAAGCTCAAATTCAAGTTTTCTGCATATAAGCATTCCGCTCGATTATGCTGAAGGTTCTTTAAGTATAAGCGTCTCATGGGATGCTTCGCATCGTACAAGGATGGGGTTAGTATCTGATCCAGTCCTCGTCATGTTATCTCCAAACGCTGATCTCGTTCATGAGCTTCAATCAGCTTTGACCGAGGTGAACAGTTTGTCCAAGAATGTCTGTAACACTTTGAAGCGATATTTGAAAACGTGTTTCATTAAAGATCGTGACTTCCATTCTTACAGAAATCGAAATTTTTGTACACTTCAGAAAGATATCACACTATGGGCATTGAAGAACGGCTTTAAGAACGTTTCGAAGAGATTGCTAGAACCGCAAGTGTTCGCTTTGAAAGATGAATCATCGTTGTTGACCATAGACGAGGATTACAAAACGTACGTGTATGCAGCTACATTATCGGAGTCTATCGAAACAGTACGCGAAGTCATTTCTTTGGGAGGAGATGAGAGTTTATTCGGCACCGTTACTAGTGTTGGGAATTTAACAACGAAAGATACCGCTTTACACGTCGCAGCAATGCAAGGGAACGCAGAGTTGATATTGGACCTTCTATCAGTCGTTGATTCTATCGATTTATGGTATACTTTGAGAAATGATAACGACTTTACGCCAAAAGAATTGGCACATTTGGCTGCGCAGAGTTCTACATGTACCTCCCAAGTGCTATTACGAGTTCTTGACGCTCCGCTTCGAATCGCAGCAAATGCCGTTCACTTTTCTTATCTGGAGTTTAGATCTGAAATATCGCATGATAGGAACAGTGAGGATGATGAAACGGAAATGCAAAATGAAACGGAAATGCAAAATGAAACGGAAATGCGAAATGAATTTGCATCAATAGATCATATCGAACAGGTCGAAATTCTCCGCGAAGAAGTTTACCCGCGCACTTTTGAACTTATCCTTGAAAGTTTCGATGCAACCGAGGAAGAAAATGACGAACAACTAAAAAAGAAGCAGCTTCAATATCTGGAAATTGCAAGTAAGATACTCGCAGACGAAGAGAACTTCTTGAGGCTTTTCTCGATAGTGCAAGCCAAAGAAAGGAGCGAAAAACTCGACGGTTCTTGCAGCACGAAAAAGGAAAAGAAATCTACTCAGTCCACAACCTCCGCATCAGAATTTAGTGCGAACGCGTTTTTTGAACAGGTTCAGTGTGGCGCAAAGTTAGGTCGTTTTAAGGCTGGATTTAAGTTGCGAAGATTTATAAACGACTATGTTGAAGGCAAGGCGATTTATGCCTTTAGCGATCCAGTGGTTGAAAAATCATTTCTTCTCGAATCTTCGTTCAACGAGCAAAAATTTGACGTTTGGAGAATCATGTTAATCTTTTCCATTTTCGTCGGAAGACATTTAATCGTGCTCGCTGAAAGCTCCGAATTTAAAGCCCTGTCCTGGTTCGTTTTAGGCGCTGCTTTTACATTACAAGCGATTATAATTTATGCTTTGGTGGTTTATTCGAAATTTTACGTGAGATACAGAGAATATGTTATAATTCTGTTACAGTTCCTGTTTTCGCTGTTAGTGAATATTTCCGAAACTAAAACCGACAGAGCTTTGAGCTCAGTTTTACTCCATTTCACAGTTTTAACTATATGTCCGAGTAGGATAGAACGGCATTTGGTAACTCTGTTCTTGGCCAGCCGCCTTCTTTTTCGCGGAGTTCAGTTTAGCGCACTCGCACATACACATACGTCGAGTGTTCTCGACGTATGCTTGAACGGCTTCATCGATTTTCGAAACAGAATAGGACACGATAATTTTATCACGAGTCTATTGATGCTTTTAAATTTCACAATTTATCTCCCATTGGAATTGAGATCGCGTCGCCAATTTGCTGCAAAATACGGCATCTTTTGGATGAAGAGAGAGTGGCAAGACGATTCCGTTGAAAGCGGAGATCAAATATACGTAAAGCAAATTCAGGAAGAAATCGATTCCCGAGGAAATGGAAACTGTTTTTCACACTTGTTTAAATATGTTTCTAATCAAACGAAAAAGTTTCAAGCGAAAGCATGCTTTGCTTTTCCGGATCCAAATCATGAACGCGAATTCATCCTCGATTCGGCAATTATGCATCGACCATATGACTGCGGATTATATGTCATTATCTCATATTATGTTGTTGCTATGTTTTTGGAGCTATTCAACGAAGAGCAAGGTGGTTTCAAGGGGATTCAAGTTGCTCTTTTTACATCGTGTATTTACAACAAGGAAACGATGCATGATATAAACATCGCGGATGATCCTTATTTGAGTTCAACTACGGTCACGCCGATGTTTCTCTTAAAAACTTTCAGTTTGTTCGTACCAGCGATTTGCCTAAGCATTGGCATCTTCTTTCCTCGATTTTATTGTTTACATAGAGGACTTTTAGTCATGGCTATGCGAAACATATGTCCTTGGTCTGCGTACGTTAAATCGGATTATCCACAAATACTCAACTTGGTCGTGTATCGATCAAGCGCGTGCATAATGAACGTCAGATTGGAACGACATATTCTAAGTTTGTTCTTGAATCACGTCGTGCAACCGTATTTCATATCCAGATATATGGTCGAAACCATAATCTCGAGTGGTCAATCTTGCAAAGGAAACAACATTATCTTACAGTCGTCCATTTTCAGTACGGAGTATCCTCTCGCTGCAAGTCTCCCTTTGGGATTACTATTCGGTTTCGCGCAAGTTTTGATCCCTTATCATCTCGAGAAAAGCCAACGGAGATCGTTCGCGTTGAAGAAACGAGAGCAAAAGGAGGCAGCGAAAAAAGTCATTTAGAAGTCATTTAGAGAGAGAGAGAGAGAAAGAGAGAGAAAGAGAGAGAGAGTTCTCGCATTCGGCAGCGAATTCTTTCGTCTTAAATAGTTTCAACTTGTATATTGTATTTGTACAACTTCATTAACATGCCTATACAGGTAAGGTTTCTATTTTTACTACTCTATTCTACTTTCTGCTGACCAACGGCGGAATTGGCGATTTGAGCACGGGCGGCGAAGAAAAGAGAGGGATTTCGTCTTCATCGGAATCTTCCTCTTCCGCATCGTCGAACTTGCTGTCCACTAAATGTTGATTCTTCTTATTCTTTTCCGTGGTGTTGAGCGTTCGCGTTTGTAAGGCGGCGGTAAACGTGGTTCTCATCATCGACGTCGATGACGTTTTTTCCATCATTTTGAGCAAAGATTCTTTGGACTTTAACTCGGATTGTAATCGCACGCACGTGGCTTCACTTATCTCCGCTCTTTCCTCTGCCTCTCTGCGTTTGTTTCGCTCGATTTCTAAACTGTTTTGAAACGAACGCGCGGCGTCGGCGTTTTGCGTGAGCAACTGTTGGATTTCCCATCGCAGCGCTTCTACTTCTTCTACTGATTGCTTTTCACTCTTTGTTTCCTCTTCTTTGTTTTCTTCTTCTTCTTCTTCTACTTCGTCGTCGTCGTTATTCACGGCGACCAGACTCGACGAACTCTCTTCTTTATTGTTCTTCTTCTTCTTTTTAGTATTACTATTACTGTTCTTCTTGAGTAATCCTTCCTCGTCTTCCATCTGTTGTTGCCTCTCGATGCGTAATATCTTCTCTTGCAGAGACAAGTTCGACGGCGTCATTTTTCGTTCAACTTTTGACGACGACGACGACGGCGACGGACCTTCCGTGGAATCGTTTTCTCTCAAAGCCTCGGAAATTTTCGCGTTCGCTCTTTGCATGAACACCTTCGCGCTCCTCTCCGCCTCTTTCAACTTTTTGTTTGCCGTTTCCAACGCGTTCGTTCGTTCCAACGCTAATTTCTCCGCCTTGGCGCATCTCGCCTCTAACTCTTCCCGTTTTTCCTCGATCGAATCCACTCGCGTCCGCGCGTTTACGATGTCCAGTTTCGCTTGCGATTGCACCGCTTCCAGCATGTCGTCTTTCGCTTTCAGTTCTTGCTTTAATAAAAGCACTTTTTGTTTCATTTTTACCACGAGAACATCTTCTTCTTCTTCTTGGACGACTTCTTCTTCGACAAAATTGGGACGTTGAAGAGGAGGAGATCCGCTCATGGAGAGAGAATCCGCGCGTTCAGTCACCGGGTGTTTGTTGTCTATGGTTACGTTCGACGATGAAAAGGAGTAGGAGGATCCTCCTTTTTGTTGTTTGTGACCTCCAAACATACTACTAATGAATATTTGTGTGTGTGTGTGTGTGTTTTCTGCTTTTGTGTCGAGAGTTTGAAATGGGCGAATTCCAATGGAAAAAAACGGGCTAAAATTCTACTACAATGTATTCTATATTACAACAAAACTATGATGGGAGAAGCTACTAATACGTGATGTAATATGTAACAGTTTTGCACGCATCATCACTTCTGGGCGCGACTGAAGAACCCCCACTTGTTGTTGTTGTTCACGGCATCTTTTCCTCTTTTTTTCTTATTACGTTCAATCAACCTTTTCATCTCCTCGTCCGAGGGTGGATCCGGCGCACTCGCCGGGTACACGACGTACATTCGGTTCCGAATGATTTCCTCTAAATTACTCGGGTTCATGGCGAAAAAAACCGTCATCGCGATTGGAATGGAGAGGTAGACGGAGAATTTGAACGCTTCCAGGGAGAAGGATTTCGCCATGCTTGTGAGTTCGTTGTGTTGAATGGGCGAGTTGTTGATGAAAATCAAAGAAAAAAATAAAATTTAGGGTACGTACACAATTTTTTCTTGTATTCTAAAATTTGTCTTAGTAAGCACATTCGACTCTGAATAGAGTTCAAATTAAGCGAATGGCCATGGGTTCGACCCCCATACGCGGTACACGCATTGTATTGCCTCGTTAGCTCAGTAGGTAGAGCGTTCGCCTTTTAAGCGTTTTTTTTGCATTAATGTGCATTCTATTACATTCTATTACGTTCTATTACGTTCTACTAATCATCACGACAGACATCCATACTCAAAACCATCTCGCAAAACGTTCTGTGCTTTCCTCGAAATTGCCGCAACGGCATTTGATCGAGCCCGTAGCACCGGTCGTCTTCGCCGCAGTTCGCGCACGTCGAATTCCATCCCCCGTCGCCAATCCACCACGGCGACCCACACGCTAAGCAAGGCATCTTTGGAAAATAATGTCCCGTAAGATTTCTGTTATTCGAGAAAACTTTCGTTTCGCCTTGTTGTTTGGTCGGTCGCAAAAACGCTTCGGGAACGCGAACGCCAATTTTGCCGCCGAGTGGCAATAATTTTTTCCCCTCTTTTTGTTCTTCTTTTTCTTCTACATCTTCTTTTGCTGATAGTTTATCCTGCGATAACAACGAAGAAGACGTTTTGTCTTTCAAAAACACTCGTTCTTTTTGTTGCATCAGTGCGACGCAACCGGCGCCGCCTCGACCTTCGGCGATGACGCCACATCGCTCCATGGTGTCTGGAACCGACTCCCAAACTTGTTGGCACGCGATGAAAAAGTTAGCTTCTTTCTTCTCGCAAAAATCGTCTCCATCAAAAGCGGTATCGTACTCGCACAAGCACGCGTCTAACATTTCGCGAAGCTTTTCGGCATCTTTGACGCCTTCAAAGACCAAATGATTCCTTCGATCGCCGCACAAACTAAAGCTTCGTCGAAACAACAACTGTTTTCGTTTTTGTTCATCATCGTCTTCGTCTGCGTCGTCTTTAAACCACGGCTTTTCGTTCACGGCATACACGCGAACGGGTTCCGAGTGTTTATGAAGCCACTGCAGAGGTGTTGTTAAGCGCGAGTTTACCCAAACGACGCCTTGTGAACGCAAGCTGGATGACAGCAACGTAGCGGTAGCGTTGATTTTATCTTTGTTGTTATTATCGTCATCATCCAAATCTAAATCTTCCGTGAACGAGACCTTCCCGTACTCTTTTCGGAGCATTAAGAACAACTTCCTGGAATCAAACGGTCGTCGCGCCAGGTACACGACCGGTGGCGGTTCCTCTTCGTCCTCTTCTTCTTCTTCTACCTCTGCTATTTTTATTTCTCGCTCCTTGTTCCCGAGCGCCTCGGAGTACGTCTCCGTGCACTCCACGCAAACCTGCTCAATCTGTTTATCGTACTTGTTGTGTTCGAAAGTGATTTTAGAAACGAACAACTCGGCGTAGTTTTCCGACGCCTTTTCGGTTTCTAATATCCACTCGTCCACTCTGTTGCTCAACCCGTGAATCGTACTTCCAGAAGCGTCTCTCTCTCGCACCGCATCCGCGACTGCTTCGCCCAACTTTGCGCCTTCACCTTTAACGAGCACAGAGACGTCTTCGTTTCTAGAAGCACTCTCGACAAATATACGCTCAATTCTCTCCCTCTCTCGGACGTACTCTTCCCCTCTGGAAGAGAGCACGACGAATATTTTTACCGTTCCAATCGCTCCTTCCCGAATCTCCTCGCACGCCTTCGCAAACTCTCTAGAACTACTACTAGACGACGACGCGTCATCGTTGGTAGGAATCGGATTCATCAAAACAACGCTCATCACCGATTCCATTTTATCGTGTTGCATGAGCGCGTTCAAAACGATTAAACTCTCTTTACTCCCGAACGCAATCGAAATCGCTCGATCCTTCGCGTTGATTCTTTTCAACACGTTGTGCAACTGTTTGCTCGTTTTCTTCCTCCCGTCTACATCGTCTTCAATTTTGTTGTTGTTGTTAATGTTACTGCTGAAATCAATCGCGTGGACGCAGCTCGCGCACTTTGAACTCGCAAAAATGTGCCTCATCAGCGGATGAAACGTTTCCATCATTTTCTTCGTTCTCGTTTCGATGATGGTATCGTCATCATCATCATTATCGTCGCCGCCAACTTCTTTCGTCGTTGAAGAAAAAAGTGCATTTCGGTGAAACAAAAAAAGTAACGCCGACGGCGAGAACTGTGGCTTGTACCTCGTTCCTCTCGATATCGCGTGGACGATGATGGTATCACCAAAATCGTCGAGGCGACCACCACCAAAACGACCTTCTTTATGTCTTTCTTTATGTTTCCGACTCATTTGTGTTACATCATCACGACGATGCGTTTTCTACTCTCTATATAAGGGTGTCAAACTGTGAGAAGGAAAAACAACAAAAATTCTGAAAAAAATCAGAACAAAAGCAAAAGGAAAAAGTGAAGGAAAATTTTCACTCTTTTCGCCCCAGATTGATTGTAACACTATTCCTTCCTCTCAAAGTGTGCGTGTGAGAGTTTTTTATATCTTTCTCTGTCTCTTCTTCTCTCTTTATTGAAGCGTTTAAATAAAGCGCGAATATATATACGCACGTGACGGAGCTGCGATCTTTCTTCTCAGTCGTCGCGATCGAAAAGAGAGAGAGAGCGCGTTTTTGCAAGAACTTGGCGCCCGCGAAAAGAGCGACCACATCGTCATCATCCAAATCATTATAGAGAAAAGGTCAGCCTCCTCTTTTCGTACTTCCAAATGATACCACCGACTGATACCGACGAAGAGAACAACGCAGACGTGGAAAGTCGACCACCGATGATGAACGACGACGACGATTCGGCGTCGGTGGCCTCGTCCACGACGTCGTCGAATTCTCCTTTATTAAACGCGGAACAAGAAATCTCTCGAATCTTGGCCAACCGACGAAACTATTACGGAGTGTTAAATCTCACGCCGCAGACGACTTCAAACGCGAGCGTGAAGAAATCGTACCATAAGATTGCACGAGTCATACACCCGGATAAGTGCAAACACCCAGACGCGTCGGCGGCGATGAGCGTGGTGACGGCGGCGAATTCCACGTTGACTACGCCAAAGTTGAAACAGAGTTACGACTTGTATTACAACACGCAAGACGTTTCGGAAAACGCGAAATCGGGATCAAACTTTGACGAGTGGCACTCGAAATCTGGAGCGGCAGTTGCTGGGTTACCTCCGTGGTTAGTCAAAGCGTTATCGACGCCAGTTTTAGGCGCGTTCGTGATGCTTCTCATGATCTTATTTGGCTTAATCTTTGGCGCGGTGTTAATCGTCCTCTTCCTGGCGTACATGTGCGTCCACATGGTCTTCTGGGTCCTCTGTTGCTGCGGCTGCGGCGGCCACTGCTGGCCGCGATACGGCGAAGGCGCTCGCATACATGAAATTCGCCAGCGCAGATTCTTCGCCATGCTTCGCGATTACGAACAAGCGCAAATGTTCGCCGCGCAAAGAGGCGAAACGGACCCGGACCCTTCGGCGTTTTTCCAGCGGTGGAACGCGTTGCACCCGGAAGACTTGTCTTTTCCAGACGGGTACGATCGAGAGTTTAGCGGCAAAGGTAGTAGTAAAGGTGGATACGGAGCCACGGACGATTACGGCTCGTACGTTTAAAATTTAATACTGTTTAGTAGTGTAGTTTGTTGTGTGCTTGTAGAGTATTGATGTGTAATATTATTAGTATTGGGATGATGCATTTGAAATCTTTGTTTTTTCTCTATCCATCCACAGAAAAAACCACAGAACTACCGCACGAAAGATGCTGCGCTTTTCTCAACGACGACGAGGGAGGACGTCGTTTTGCGGGAGCGGCGGTTACGGTGGTGGTCCTTTGTTTTCTCTTTTATTTATCCTCCTAATATTTCTTCTCTTCTCGTTGAAGACTTTGATGCGTGTTGTCGACGCGCAACAACAACGCGAACCGGCGTCGCGAGAATCCATCGAGAAATTTTTCGAAGCATTCGACGAGGGAGAAGAAGAAATAACGACGACGACTGATGACGGCGACGCGGGCGGTGAAGGGGACGGAGGAAAAGGAGGAGGAGGAGGGTTTCAGTCGTTTCAATCGCTGGAGAACTTGGTCAAGCTGGCGCAAAAAGTCGCGGACGAGTCGTCGGAATATTATTACGACGAGAAAGAAATGACCAGTCGAGCGAGCGATGGGAAAAGCGGTTCATTCGTGGACGTTTCCGACGACGATTTGGACGAGTTTGACTTCTCGGACGATTTCGAAAGCGAACGAGGACGAGGAGGAGGAGGAGGAGGAGAGGAACGATTCGGGGAAGAGGAGGAGAAAAAATTGTTGTGGGAATCCATCAGTCAATCCGGGGTGATTACGAACGAGTGCGGGTACGGGGAATCGAAGGAGAACAGTTTGTGCTTTAAAATCGACGAGGCGAGCGGACGAAGCGATGGGGTGTCGAGGCAGGTAACGACGGTACCGGTGAACGTCATCGGCGGCGCGCTGGTTCGATTCGAAATTGCTATTGACACGTTGTCCTCAAACGATGGCGATGAATATGGAGGTAGCGGTACTAGAGAGTCGAGAAGTAGAGGTAATAGTAGGATTGTGTTAGAGGCGAAACCGTTGGGGAAGCCATGGAGAGTTTTAGAGAGTTACGACTCGGAAACGTACGCGATATCCGGAGCGTCTTCGGCGGATGATGAAACGATCAGCGAAAAGAACGTAAACGTGAACTCGTTGGCGAGTTTTGACGCTCGAGCGAACGAGTTTGGGTTCATCGGGTACAGAGTAGAAGTACCGAAGAGCGCGGAGTCGTCGGCAACCAAGTTTCGATGGAGACAGGTGAACGATAACTTGGAGGAGGAAGAGAATAGCACCAACGACAACAACAACAACAACATTAGAAATTGGGCCATCGACGATGTTATCATCGAGCGAATCGCCATCGCGCCGCACGCGCTGATTGCCGCCGTGAAAACGAAGCGAAAATCAAAGTCAAAGTTTTCGAGAGACGAACATTTGGATAACGTATATTTATCGATCAGTTTCTCGAAATCGGTGTATGGATTCGACGCGAACGGTTTAAAAGTTGGCAACGGAACCGTTTTAGCGCTTTCGCAAGCGAGGACGTTCACCGGTACCGATAGGTCGATATCGTCTTCGCACTTTGTGGCGACGGTGCAACCTATCGTACCCAACGACGGCGACTGGGTTGGTCCGTTTGCAGTTTCCATACAAATACCCGGTGGCGTGTGTACGAATGCGGACGGGAGAGCGAACGTGGCTTCGAATACGCTGAAATTAAGGCGCGTTTCCGCGGTGACGAACAAGTTAAAAGAGAAAATGCTAGAAGTAGTAGAAGAAGATGATGATGCTGAAGAGGGAGAAGAAGAAGACGTGACGTTATCCATCGGGGCGTTGAAAAAGAAACGTCGAACGAAAGAGTCACAGTTTGGCGATGAGAACGAGATCAAGAAAAAGCGAGTCTCGTTCGAGGAAATCACGCTCGGTCCTCGTCCGGGACCGAAAGATTCGAGATGGGCTGCCGTCGTCGCGGAAGAAACTGAACTGAACACATCAGCAACGTTCGATAAAACGTTTGTGGTCGTTTTAGACGATGATACGATGCATTTACATAACCCAGACTTGGCTAAAGATTCGAGTGCTTGGAAAGACGATCCGAGTAAAGTTGGCGAACGAGTCGAAATCGCGCAAGAAATTCACGGACGAATGAAACGCTCAAAACGGAAACCCAGTCGAGAAGCGTTCGATAAGATGGAAGATGAAATCGTGACTTTGAAGAAAGTGCAAGAGCGGGCATTAAGAAGATGGAAAGATGCCGATTCAGGTGGGTTCAATCGAGACGTTGGGAGTTATACGGATGCGAAAGAAAAGACGCAGCAATCTCTCTCGCCGTTTGCGAAAGAAATCAAAGAGGAAGAAATGATTGAGGATATGTTAGGGTTATCAAAAGACGCTAAAGGTGACGAAGAGTTAAAGAAAAAAGTGCGCACCGATAGCATCAACGAAGTGAACCTAAAAGATGAAGAAGATGATTACGACGACGATACGTTTGCGAGCGGGGAGATTTCTCCGGAGGAAGAGGAAGAGGAAGACACGACTCTGGCGGATTTGAAGAGAGATTTGGAAGAGAGCGAGCGGTTGCACAAAGAGTTGGCGAGCGAAGTAGAAAAGAGTCACAAAATGCGTGAAGAACTCGATTCGGAATTAGAAGAACTTCGAAGTCTCGAAAAGGAGAAGAAGAGGAAGAAATACGATAGCGATAGCGGCGGCGGCGGCAGTGATAGTGGTATTGAGGATGAAGATGGATTTTTGCAAGGCGAAGGACACTCAACGATTGATGGTCAAAGCGTAGAGTTTCGAGAAGAGAAGGAAGAACAAGATAATGATTTAGCGACTATCGAACGGCTTGCACACGAAATGAGCGACATGTTCGAGGAGGAAAAGGAAGTCGAGGAACTCGTGAAAAAGTCACGAGGCGACGAAGCGCCTGAGAAGGAAGAAGGCATGTCGCGCGATATAAACGCGGACGCTGAAGCAATCAAAGAAGAGGCACGAATCATTCGCGAAGAGCTCAAGGCGGAAAAGGAACTTCTGAATAAGGAAAGGGAGATGAAAGCAAAGTTTGACGAAGAGTTGCTCAAATTGAAAACGGCGCAAGAGGTTGAAGTGCTCGCGAGCGACGAGGATGACGATGATCTTGAGTAATTTTCGCGTTTATCGCGTATGAAGGGTGTCAATAAGCGAAAATCTGCTAAAGGCAGTTTTTCGGTGAGTACTCTTACAAGGCTAATCTACTGGTACCAGGTACCACTATCATATTCATTACTACTATTATTTAGTCAATTAAAAGTCCGCAAACCCACTGAAAGAGCTGCGAGAACTTCCATTCTGTTCGCTATCGTTTTCACCGTCGTTGTCTTGCACGAGCCAAAATTTCTCCCCTTTTTTGCCCAAGGAAAACTCGCTTTCACCGTCATTTTGACTGAAAACGTTATAGCTGTTCAAATATCCTTCTGGAAACATTTGCAAAGGTCTCAACGTGCCGTTTAGAACCGCATCCCAATCTAGATTATCAAACCAAGGATGTTCCATGATTTCGCCAATATCCGTTCCTCCCAAACGCTCGTCCTCGTCTCGGACAAAAATCTCACGCAATAACATTTCAGTTTTCGCGTCGAAATTCGCCGGTTTCGCAACCGCATCAAAGTTTGCGTTGACGATTAGATCATACATCTTTTCACGACTATCCTCTCGAAACGGAGGATACCCAGCAAGCATTTCAAATAGCAACACGCCAAATGCCCAGATATCCGAGGCATACGATCCACCTTGATGAAGCAATACTTCCGGTGAAAGATAATCAGGCGTGCCACAAATCGTAAACGCGCGTTCGCCACCGCTGAGTTTTTTCGCAAAGCCAAAATCGCAAATAGCGATGCTTCCATTCTCACGAATCAACAAATTTTCAGGTTTAATATCGCGATAGATGTATCCTTTTTCGTGGATAGATTCAAGACCTAACAAAACCTGCGAAGCGTATACTTTCGTTTGGCCAGTCGAAGGTAAACCAACTGCGTTGAATAATTCAAACATATCACCTTGGCATAACTCGATCGACAAGTACAAAGCTTTCGCATCTTGAAAAGCGGAATAAAACTGCGCGATGAAAGGTGCGCCCCGGAGAGAAAACAGGCAGTTCTTTTCTTCCACGACGTGACTCTCTTCGTTCACCGCGACGACATTTTTCTTGGGCATGACTTTGATCGCGCACCTACGGCCAGACACTTTGTGCGTCGCAGAAAAAACAAAACCAATCATTCCCTTGCCCACCATTGCACCGAGTTCAAAGTCGTTTATACTCTTAGATCGGGATAAAACGAGAGATGCAGCGACAGCGACTCTCTTATCGCGATACTTTTTGAAAAATAAGCTCTTCGTCGGAGCAAACTCGCTTTTCTTTGTTGGCGTCGGAGCTGCTCGTAAAATTTCCGACCCCCTCTTTTTATTACTAGCGCGAAACCGTTCCTTGAACTGAAAAGCTATTCGAGAGAACGTGGAAGAACGTTTATTCAATTTCCGCTCAACGGAACGTTCCACTTGCGCGTATACGATTTCGCTTTTACTTTGTATTGCGATGTCTCGCGCCAATTCTTCTCCTTCTTTTCCAATAATCACAGGTTGTTGCGTCCCTAAAGTCAACAACGAATCTTTCGTTCTTCCTCCTGGCACAGAAATCGCATCTCTATCAAACGTATTCGATATATCCGGGAACGAATCACTCGTCTGCGAATGTATTTCACTCATATCATCCGTTAATGATTCTGAGTCGGATGACGCTACCGTTGATGGCGTTACCGTTCCGCTTTCGTCATACAATAGCGATTGAGAACGACTATGTTTTTGCTGCTTGTCTTCGCGCGAGCCGTGCATCCGCGACACATCGATGGAAAACCGCTTCGGCGTTGAAGAAAGGGATATTTCCATGTCTGAAGAAGAATATGAAGGGGAATAGATACCCGATTCTTTCCGTTGACGCTGGCGTTCCTTTCTCCGTCTTTTCTTTGATGTACTGTTGTCGTGTTTCATTCGATACATGTCGATCCATCTGATGTAGGCGTCGTTGCACGCTTGAAGGCGATCCGCGTTGAAGCTGATGATGACCGAAAGAGCGCTCGTGGAGGAGCAAATTTCGTTCTTCTTGCCATGCTCGTCGTAGGTTGTTTCAAACCAAGAACCAGCTTCGATAGTTTTCGTTGCCGAGGGATCTTTAGTATTCACTAAAATCACCGTCCCGTCAATTACAAAGTGTAGAAGGGATTCTGTTTTTGAACCCGCGACAATCTCATCCAAATTACCACAAATCTCTAAATCTTTTGAAAACGTTCGCTTAAACTTCTTGAGTGCATATTTAGAGGCAAACTTCATGCGCTCAGTGTCGTTATCAAATGCTTCGCTTGTTCTCTGACACGACAAAAATATGCGCAACGCCACAGTCGCCGCAAGTTTTGTTACCGTTTTAATGGCACGTTCAAAATGCGACTTGTGAATCTTGATCACCTCGGCGCCTTCTTCGCTGTTGGCAACGAGCAAACGTGCGTTGACTTGAGGTTCAACCATGGCACCCTCGGCCCAAGTTGATCCTTCCTTTAGAACTGTTGTATTTTTCTCCTTTGTCGAGGGGGAAAATTTGCCTCCTTGATCGTCTGCGATGCGCATGTTGTCGTCATCCTCGTAACTCATCGCCGTTCCTTTGACTAGAACGACAAAGGATTCCTCGATATCCTTCGGTTTTGCTATTATTTGGTGTTTCTCGTACGTCCTACGTTCAATACCACTAATCAAAGCCTCCATCGCTAACGAGAAAAATCCGACGTGCGCAATCGACGCGTTCTTCTCGAAAGCCTTCTCCAAATGTTTTCGTTCAATATCAGTCAAAAGGGGCAACTTTATATTTTGCGTTTTGTCGTGATGTTGTTCCGTACTTCTCGATGATACTTCTTCTCCATTCTCCTTTTCTTGGACTTCAGAAACGCTCTTCTGCCGATTATATTCTTTCTGCTTTGTTTGAACACTCCCACTGTTTGCGCTGCCACTCGTACTCTGCCGAAGACTCAACTCGCTCCGATTGTTACGATTGATCGAAACGTGTCGTTCGCGCTGTAACACGCGGCGCGTGCTCATGGAGCGAGTGCTATATTGAGAAGACAATGATACAGAACTGTTATTCGAGGTCCCAGTGGACTGCGAGCTCGAAGACAAGCGCCGACGTTCTTTGGCGACGAGTTCCTCTTCGTCTTTTTCTACCACTGGTGTATCTTCTTCTTCTTCTTCTTCTTCTTTCCCTCTTTCTTTTACCATCCCTGTCGTCTCTTCCTCCTTTGAAGACGTTTCCAATCTCAATTTCTTCCCATCGTCACTTTTCACAGCGCAACTTTCGTAAACAATGTACGCGAGCAAAGGTACCGTAAACGCAAACGCTCTCGCGCGAGTCCAAACAGTCTCCGGCGAGTTCTTCCAAAAATCTCGTATCCCCATCACGAACACGACGACGTAATACAAAAAGAACGCTCTGATGTGCTTCTTCGTTGAAAGCACGAACTTACCATCGGAAAGAAAAGTGAACGCGGCAGAGTTCGGCGCCAATCGATGGACGATGTCGGTCGCGCGCGATGAAACGCGACGATAAACACCTACTTCGTCCCTCTTTTGTCTCAATTCGTTTTCATCATCATTTTCATCCTCATCGTCGTCACCAGCCGTTCTCTCTCCCTCATCGCTTCGAATACTCTCAGAATACGCAGCGGCGGTCAAAACATCGTCTATACTCTTTCTCTCCTTTTCATCGTCTAAAGATTTCATCGTCGTCGTCATCGTCTCAAAGCTTTGTTGGTGTTCAAAAACAAAAACAAATCCCGCAATTCAGTTCGCTCTCACGAGACTCCTAATTCCCCGACATATTCCTTCACTTCAAAGCTGTGTATATCTTCTTTATGCGACCACTTCGTCGTAAAAAGTACTAAAGCACAGATGTATGCGGTAGATGTGCGTGTTTTACGCGCGACAGATGCCCGCGTTTTTAAACATCAAGAGCCGGCAGGCGCGCGCGACGTTTAAATAAAAGTTGTGTGGTGTTCGTGCCTTTCGATACGAAAAGCTCCTGCTGCGTGGATAAAAAAACAACAATTAAAATTTGAACGCCCAAACGACACTTTTTAACGAACGAACGGAAGGATTTGGACCAAAAATTTTTCTGCGTGGGAAACTTTTTTGTCGAGACAGACAGTTAGTACATTTTTGCCTCAGACAAAAGCCCGTTCTCGTCGTATGCGCATTATATAATACTACGTATATTTAACACAAACAAAAGCACGTGATAACTACACACATGAAGTAGAACAACATCATCAACGAAACACTTTTTGCGCATTTCCTACTTCCTCGAATAAAGAAAGGCTTTTCAAAGTCGTAAAAGAAACGATGGTGTGGTTCGTGTGCGACGACTGCGGCGATTCGATTAAAAAACCAGCGCTGAAGAAACACTTCAACAACTGCTCCGCCTCTCGATTGAGCTGCGTGGATTGCGGAGCAGAATTCGATCGATATGCGGTGCAATTACACACGAAGTGCGTGACCGAACACGAGAAGTACGCGCTCGGGGCGACCAAGCCGGGCGGGAAGGCGAACGTTGTTTCAGGCGCTTCAACCAAGGCGGCGGCGACGCGAGAACCAGCTGTAGCACAAGCAGCAACAGCAGCCGCGCGAGAAGAGAAGGAGAAAATAGTCGGTCGAGAATATCTGGCCACCGAAGCGCCGTGGATGTGTTCGTGCTGCAACGTCGAGTGCACCGGGGCGGAAACGCTGAAGTCACACGCGCTCGGTAAAAAACACAAAAGGAAAGCAAAGACGCTTCGAACGCAGAAAGAGGAGGAGAATAAAGCGAACGACGAGGGGAAACCGAAATCGATGAGTCCATCAGCGGAAGAGGAGAAGAAGAAGAAGAAGAAAGAAGAGAAGAGAGCGAAGAAAAAGTTGGTGCGATTGAAGTCCAAGGAGAATAAGAAGAAGATTTTAGAGGAGAAACTGAAAGTGGCGAAAGAGAAGAAGGCGCGGAAGGACGAGAAGAAGCGGAAGCGAGAAGAGGAAAAAACGGACGAGGAGAAGGCGAAAGACGCCGAGAAGGCAAAAGAGAGAGAGGTGAAGAAAGCGAAGCGAATAGAGTTGAAGGCGGTGAAACGAGAGAAGAAGTTGGCGAGGAAGAAGGCGAAGCAAGAGGCGAAGAAGAACGGAAGAGGGAAGACGAACGTCGCCGCGCTGGGGACCAAAGAGAAAGGGGTGAAAAAAAAAAAGGTCAAGGCTAAGTATTCAGGAGGCAAAAAGTAGTTTTTTACATCACTGTGTAACTTTCGATATTTAACTAAAAAGGCTATTTTACTACGCATTAATAATCTACAGCCCGTCCGCGACGACGTTCGGGACTAAATCACCATCCGGGCACCGTTTACTTTGCATAATCGCAGAACCACCTTCGATTCTTCCCGTTAACTCGTGCGTCGGCCCCCAATCCATGAACAACTGTTTACCGTCTGAGTCCGGAATAACACCCCAGGTTCCTTTCCCCCACGGCGTGACTAAATCACCGTTGTCTTTCCACTCAATACCAGCGACGCCGCCCCATTTACCCGTGTGCGCATCCGCGACGTGCTTAGCGAGCTCACTGGATTGAATCCCTTGCGTGCGCTCGATTTCACCAACCGGTCGCGGTTTACACTGCACCGAGCTCGATAAACCTTCGCCTCCGTTCCATCGCTCGATGGCGCCTTTCTCGCCTTTCCAATACTGCTTAATAATATCGAGCATCCTTTGCGGTTTTTCTGGGTGGTAGTTCACATGTATCGACGCCGGATGAAACTTTTCCTCCGGGTATAACTTCTCGTCGTGGCGCATGTATTTGAAAACATACTTTGAGTTACAGAAACATGCAAAATTCATTATTCGCGATGAAGCGGAGTTCCTCGAAGGTGTTTTCTTATCACTCAAAAACGTGTGTTCTTCGTTATACGCGGTCTGATCCCACGTCGAGCGTTCTGTGTTCATGCGATTGGCTAACACGGTCATCATTTGCAAACTTTCGTGCGTGGCTTGCGTGAAGAACAAACCGGAGTTTTTCACAAACATGCGGTACGTGAGTTCGTCCGCCGAGGATAACTTATTTCCTCGACCTCTCGTAGGGTTCCACCTAAAACCATACGTCGTCATATCGTCCCATCCGTCCGACATCCCTTCAACGTCCACGTCTCGGTATAACAAATCGTTCTTGAACGGGTCTCGCATCCAGACGATATCGACGTCGGAGAGCAAGACGTTTACGCCAATTTTAATAAACTCTTTGAGGATTTCAAACTTTAAGCCAGAGGTGGCATGGTTATCGGTCGAGCCAGTAATGGATGTTAACGAGCGCAAGTAATAAGGCGCGTCATGTTGCTCGCACCACCGCGCGGTTTGCTCGTCGAGTGCAACAATCATGTAATTCGTGATTTCGGTTTTTTGCAATCCGTCAATCCATAACTGCAACATATGGAAGATGTTTTTGTTCGAGACGCCGACTAATACTTCTCGGTTGATGGCTACTTTCTTCACAACTTCGCACAAGTTTTCCGAGCCACCTTCGCAGTTTGCCGGCCACGAGGTCATATCGTCATCATTTTTTGGCCACGGGACAACGTAGCGCAACTTTCTCGGATGAGGTCCAGAACCTTCTGACCACGCGCTTCGTTCGCACTGTTTGTGCTTGTTAACGATATCATCCGAACTTTCGTCGCCAAGAGCAAATGAGCGACCTTTATCAAACGATTGAGACGGGATAATCGCGTTTGGATCACCGGATAACTCGTCGCCTCGACTCACGTCTTCGCTCGGCGCGTATCTCGATCCTCGGCTTGGGCTGTTTTTCAAGTTGTACCTACACGCGTGTCGAAATGGTTTTAAGCGCGCACCGGCTTTAAACGCATTATCGTAAGCCGGCATGATAACCTGTTCCGTAACTCTGTCGTCGACGCCAATGCGTTCTATGTCCAAGTGCTCGCCGAAATATCGACACAACTCGATCGCCGCTAAAGTTGGATTGAAGCGCATAAAACTAGATCTCGCCATGGGTAAGCAAACGCTTTGTGCGTACTGCGACCAACCCATAGACTTATCGCCAATACCAATCACTTGTCCATTCGATCTGCACGTGATATCGGTGGCGAGTTCGATATCGAATCCGACGTGCGCGGGCATCATATCGTCGAGGGCATTCACGTCGGCGCCGATAGTCGTAAACGAAAACGCTTCGGATTCGAGTGGATTCGCCGTAAACTCTGCGCTTTTATCCGAGAGAACTAGCACCGCGTAGCCTCTTGTAAGTAAAACACTCGCCAAACGGTGAGCCGGAGATCCAGTCTCACTCTCACCTTTGACTAATACCGCGGAAACGTGTTGTTGTTCTTTAAACTTTTCGCGATTCCCGTAGGCGACGAAAACCACGCTCGTTTGCGTGGCGTCAGCTAACCTCGACGCTTCATCTGCGCTCATGTGTGTCCCGTCAATGACGACAACGGCTTTTTGATACTTGATACTTTCTCCGTGATGACTCGTATCTCGCTCATCAAACATCTTCTTTAAAGCCTCGCGCAGAGCATCCGAGGAGGAGGGTGAATTTTTCTCGCCAGCAACAGTCTCAATCTTCATCCCATCCGTAACCATCTTCTGCCCATTCCCTCCGTCGTCTAAATACCCATCCTCCTCCGATTGCGCCTTGGTGCATTTGTTTATCCCGCCTCGCCTACTCGCTCTCGTCGCGTGGTGAAACACGTCTACTATTTCCGCGCTCGTCAAACTAAACTTCTCGCAACTGTACCCGTCCCGGATGGACGCCACGCACCGCTCGCCATCCATCATCGCCTTACCACTTATGCTTCCTCCCATGCTATTGTCCTCGTTGTTGTTATTTACACCGTCAAACGAGGAACCACCACCACTCGTGCTCGTACCGCTGCTGCTGCTGCTACTCCTACTCCCGCTACTCCTCTTCTCCGCTCCTCCTCCGCCTTCATCACCAGCATCATCATCACTCGTTTTTGTCGCGTCGTGAATCTCCGCAATCTCCTCCGGTTTCCCATCTCTCACTAGCACTTCGTCATTATACTCGTTTTGATGACGATACGAATGCCGACGATGATTATCGATTTTATGACTCCCGACTCTGGTCTCTTCTCTTTTCGCCACGCTTCGTAATTTCGTCTCCTCGGTCTCGTAAAACAAAACGTCCGAGACGAACAGAACGAGAATGAGCGGTGAGACGATTCGAGAGAGTAAGCGGGAAATGAATGAATTTTGCTTCTTTTTTCGATTTGAAGTGGAGGAAAAGGAGGACAGAGATGCGTCTTTGGTGGTTACGACGGATGACATTTTTCCTTTTCGAGCGCAGAGAAGCGCGTGAACGCGCCGCTCTGTTTTTGTGCCGATCTGCGGCCAAATGTCGTCACACCACGAGCGGGGAATAAAAAGAGATGTTCTCCACCACCACAGCATCGTCGTCGAGATGCGTGGTCAGATCTGCGTCCACCGTTAAAACCAGTTCTAAGTCGTGCGATGCTATTCGCAGGAGTAGTGGTAGGAGTCACGCGCGTTGTCATCAACGACAACAACAACAACGAAGAGTCGTCGCGACGATGAGCGTATCTTTGGATAATAAGATTAGTAACAACAACAACAACAACATTAGAAGAAGAAGAAGGAGATATTCATCGAGTATCGTCAAATCGTCTCAGGACGACGAAAACACCGAAACGCCTTCTTCCACTGGTTTCGATGGATTCGATACCGGAACCACCGTGACGGATGAGGACCAAGAACGTTTGCAACTCATGAGCCAAGAAATCAAAGACTGGTTGAAACTTTTATACGTGAAACGAGAGATGTCATTTAACGAGGTCAAGTTGATCATTGGTATCGAAGATCCTCGATTAGCGGACAGAAGAGAACGGTTCGGGATCGAAGACGAATCCGGGTGTTCCGCGGAGGAAAAGATTCAGGTTTTGGAAGACGTGGACGAGGGAAGAGTGCCGACGGATATCGTGGCGTGCGAGTTCGTTTTGAACGAGTTGAGAGAGTGGCCTGGGTTGGATTCGGATATCGAGTTACCAGAGAGACGAGAAACTGGACCGTCGAGATACGAGGAGATTGCCATGGACGCGGCTGGAATTAAAGGGCGAACGAGAAACCCGAAGAGAATGCTGGACGATTATTTGGAGGAAGACGATAAACCCGAGGAAAAGAATTTACTTGGATTTTTGCCTCTTTACGCCGTATCCTCGGCTCCGATTTTCATCACGATTTTCGCGTTAGGAATCATGTTTGTCAACTCTTTGCAATAACATACTACTATACATCATGAATACATTACAAATAATACTTCTATGGACGAAGATGTCCTACTTTCCTACGCTTTCCCCCTCCTCCTCTTTTGCGCGAAGGCCAAAATCCGTAAAACAACGCGAACAAGGTCAAAGCCCATAAAATGCCGGCGTATTTCCACAACTCGTTCGTCGCCACATCTTGTTGTTGCGCGAGCGTAGTTTCACCACCTCCAATGGAGACTCTTGCGTGTTTATACCCTTTATCGCCCTCCGTGTTTACGCTACCGCTGCTGCTATGACTAAGACTATGACTGACTTTTTTCTTCTCCGCCTCCCCCTCGTTGTTACTACTACTACTACTACTACTACTACTACTACTACTACTACTACTACTACTACTACTCTTTGGCATGCACTTCCTCTTCCGTGCTAACAATATCCCACGATTAATCTTTGACACGCACTCGTGCATCAACTCTACTCTGTTTCTCTCGTACTTATCGATGGACTCGTCATCTTCGGGATACAAATCGCACACCGGGAACAACTCTCTTCTGTTTGCCTTTCCGCACTTCAATTTATCCTTTTCCGTTTCCGATTTTGCGTATTCAAAGTGTTTATCCCACTCGTAACTCGTACCTTGTCTCATCATCAATCCGTAATGTATGACGAAAGAATTCGCGCTCTTCTCGTTCCACGGTTTCGATCCGGCGTACATTTGCACGTCGTTGTTCACGTTGTGCGACAACCCGGCGCTCGCGACGCCAAAGACGTACCCGTACATTTCCGATATCCACGGTCTCGGTGCTTTTTGAGTGATGAACGAATCGCCGGTACCGTTATACGGCCACCACACTCTCTTGTCTCTTCTCACTTTCCTCGTGTATTCGAACCATAACGGCGCCGCTTTCGCGATATCGCTCCTGGCGAATATCTCCCACCCGCCCACTTGCGCCAACCGCTCGCGAACGGCAGGTCCGACAAACATACTCGCCATGTCGTTTTTCACGCCCGATAAGTATCCGTAGTACCCGCCGGCGACGACGCCGACTCGCGCGGGAATCTCTCTCACCGTAAACGGTCTTCGTAAAATCATATCCGCGTCCAACTTCACCACCCACTTCAAGCGAGTAAAATTGCTCGATTTCGTCCAATGATTGATGCTCCCCGGTAAGTTATACGCGGAATACGAATCCGACGGGTCGTCTCGGCTGAAATCCGGCGTTTTATGCGTCGGCACGATGTGTAAATTCTCGTACGAATCGTACTCCGCATCCGTGCAGGACAACAGCCGAGTCATCTTCCCCGGCGCACCCACATCCATCCACGACTGATACAAAGCCGCAGATTGCCAATCCATGTACGGTTTACAGTCCGCCGAGAAGACGTAGTGGTAGTCGTCTATTTCCCTTCTTTTACTTCCCACCATCTCTTAAAGTCGCACTCTCTCTCTCCGTCTCTCTTTGTGAATGATGACTCTTTTTCTCTCTCGTCGTCTGTTGAAAAAAAGTTTTGCCTCGAGCGAGAAGAGAGAAAAAAAACGGTCGAGGAACTTAATATGCTGCCACTCTGCTTCGAAAAAAAAAAGAGGACAAAGAGACGAAATCGAGGCCGCGTCTTGTTTCGAATGAATGCATTTTTTCTTCATTCTATCGAACGCACGTATAACTTCTTCCCGCGCGCTCTCGCTCTCTCTGCTGCGTTACTTCTCACGGAATAGTAGTGGTCGTAAAGAAGTTGTTGTTGTTGAGTAACTTAATAATACCTTTCGATTTTATACGCTCTCGTTGTTAGTACAGAGAGTAAAGCACGATGATGAAAGAAGCAAACCATTCAGAAGAAGAGCGGCAAAGTTTACTTTCAAACGCCCCCACTACCGGGGTCAAAATCGAAGACGATGCGACGACTTTGACGTTTACGACGAGATCTACACTGATAATCAAAATTGCCACGATCACCGCGTTGGCGACGACGTTTGCCACGTTTGGGTACGTTTCCGAGAGCAAGAAGTTGTCTTTGTTGTCTTCTTCTTCGTCCGCCGAGTTAGGGTACAGACACTACCGAGGAGGAGACGCAGACGATTTTTCCCGTAAACCGTCGTCCTCGTCGTATTCCTCGTCCGCGCGTTTAGGTCGATGGAGTTCAAGAGATGACGACGAAGACGATCGATACTCCTCGAGACGATCGTCGTCGAGACACTCAGACGATTTTGACGACGACGACGACAGAAGAGGAGGAAGAGGAAACTACGCAAAGTACAGAGACGAGGACGACGATGCGTACGAGAAAAGAGGCCGCGGACAACGAAGAGATTTGGGCAAAGACGAAGACGAGGACGAATATTCGAAGAATAAACATTCCTCCTCTAAATACGACGACGACGATGAAGACGATCATCGCAAATCATCTGCGGATGATGAAGAGGAAGATCAAGAAGAAGAAGAAGACCCGGCGATGAAAGAAAACTGCGTCGGCGAAGCCGCCGACGAAGAAAAAGGCATCTACCAGTACCCGGACAAAATTTGCTTGACGAACCCGTCGTTGACGCCGGCGTGTCTCGGGAACGGAGGCGCGGTTACGGCGTGCAGATTTTGCCAAACCGAAGAAGCGGTGAGAAAAGTTGCCGGCTGGCCGCAGTGCCCACACTCGGTGTGCGAGAAGAGCTCCGGGATTGGATGCATCGGGGATTCGTTTTCCAAGAATGAAATCTCGTGGAGGATGCACGTGAAGGACATCGCGAAACACAACGCGCGCGTGAAACAAATTGGGATTTCTGGAACGTGCGATTCCACGGTTTCCGATCAAGCGGTGGGGAGACACATGTTTCGCGACAAGAAGTGCTCGGAACGATTATTACCCGGGTGCCAAGACGCGCAAGGGTGTCGATTTTGCGTCACAAAATCGGGAGCAAAGTTGGACACGGAAAAAGTCACCGCGCAGTGGCCGACGTGCCCAGCCGCGGTGTGCGCGAGATTTTCCTTGGAGAAGACCGATTGCGAAGCGACTTTAGGATTATATACCGTGCCGACGTTTGAGGTTCCCGAAGGGTTTGATGGTTCGAACTTGCCGAAGCCGAAGTTGGACTTGGAGGCGACACAAAAGATGCAAGAGCGTTTGAAGCTCCAAATCAAAGCGGCGATGACGGGGCAAGACGACCCAGTGTTTGAAGACGAGGACGAAAACGAAATGCCAGAAGAAGCTCCGTTAAAATCGGAATCTCCCTTGGAAGAGACGAAGAACAACAAGGATGAAGACGAAGAAGAAGACTCCGATCGTAAATCTTCCTCCTCCTCCAAAGGTCGCTACGACGACGACGACGACGACGATCGAAGACACTCGTCGTCAAAGTACGACGACGATGAAGAAGACGATCGACGCTCTGCCTCTAAAAAGCACTACGAGGATGACGACGACGACGAGAAAGACGACCGCCCCCGAAGAAGCCGGGATGACGACGATCGACGCGACGATGACGATCGACGAGAGGACAAAAAATCTTCCTCCAAGAGTCGATACGACGATGAAGACGACAGACGAGATTCTCCCAAGAAGCGTTACGATGATGAAGACGACAGACGAGATTCTCCCAAGAAGCGTTACGATGATGAAGACGATGACGACAGAAGAGACAGTCACCGATCTTCTCGTTACGAAAAAGACGACGAAAGAGATCGATACGATGACAGAGATGACGATCGCAGATCTTCGCCCAAGAGCCGATACGACGACGACGACGACGAGGAAGACAACAGACGTTCCTCCTCCAAGATGGGTCGCCACGAAGACGAGGACGACCGCGAAGGCGACCGACGCTCCAAGAAGCGATCCGACGACGAAGTAGAAGAAGAAGGCGACCGCAGACGATCCACAAAGTATGACGACGAGGAGAAAGACGATCGATCGAGGCGCCCATCGTCGAAGTACGACGACGACGACGAGGATGAAGACGACAACCGCAAATCCTCCTCCTCATCGAAGAAACGTAACGAAGACGATCGAGAAGAAGAGGAAAGATACGACGACAGAAAAGAAAGCAAGAAATCTTCCTCCTCGTCCAACGAGAGAGATGAAGCCGACCACGATAAAGAGTACGACAAGGAAGATGTCGAGAAGTTTGAAAACGATAGCAGATTAAAAGATGTGGACGATTGGGGAGACGACGACGATAACTCTTCGTCTGGTAAGAAGTCATCCGCCGGAAAAGGGTCGAGTAGAAGCAAATCCTCCTCCAAAGAAGATTGGTGGGCGTCCTCTGCGAAGTAAATACCATCATCTTTTAGCTACCAATACAAAAAACTTCTAATAAACGCAAAGCAATAATACCCAACATCATATAACAATATCACTACTCTTCTACTAATACTAAAATACAACTAATGCTACGACACACTATAACAAACGAAACTCTAGTTTGCAGCGTCTGCAACCATCCAATTCGGACGCCAATCTACTTTTTCCATTTTTGCATTGGGATCTTGTAACAACGTCACCGCCGCGAAGGTAAGAAACACCGAACCGCCCAGGATGGTCATTTTCTTCTCTGAAAACTTATTCGCGATGTATTTCCCCCCTATGCAGGCCGTCCCCGTGGCAATGGCGTGACCTAAGAAACAACCAAACACTATGCCGTACGCTTCGTAATCGCCAGCTAACGCTACCGTGGCTATTTGACTTCGGTCGCCCCACTCGGCGATGAACGTCAGCGTGAAAGCTTGCATCCACACGCCGTTACACAAGCACTCGTAAAAATTACCACCTTTCTTCTTTTTGTTCTCGTTTTCGTTGCCGCTCTCTACGTCCTTTTCTAATATCGGTGCTCTCGAGTTCAAATCTTCTTCGATCTCTTTCAGCTCCTCGTTCTCCTCCCCCTCTTCGGTATCCTTCATCCGACTCGCGCTATACAGCATGTAAAGGCCGTAAAACACGAACAAACACACCGAACCGTAGTGCATGACTTTTCTCGGAATCATCGACGCCGCTTCGATCCCGATCACGACCGAAACGAACGTCATCAGCCAAAGCGCCATAATTGCGCCAAAAAAGACTTCCTTTGAATCGTATTTCCCGGACATTAAACACGCGATGAAAAACGTCCTGTCTCCGAACTCAAGCGAAAGCATCACCAGTAAAGACTGCACGAATCCAGAGAAGTTATCGCCTCGGTTGTTTTCGGTCGCGAACGCGCGCTCTTGGTGCTCGAGTATTCTTTTAGAAATACTGTCCTTCGCTTCATCTCCTCGTTCTAAAATTTCCTCTTCGGCTGCTAAAACTGACGAAAAGAAGATGAAGACAAAGACGAAGAGAAATAGTTTTCCATGAAGATGCGAAGGGGCGCGTAGCATCATCATCTCCAATCGCTTTCAAGTGTTTATTCTCCGAGATGATGTGCACTTCTTTAACGACGTCTTCGATGAAAACACCAAAAAACACGACAACAACAACGACAACACTCCAACGGCTTTAAACGTTTTGGAACGCTTTTCCTTTGTCCTCTCTCTCTTTCTTTTTCGCGCGGTCGATGGAGAGTTTAAAGTGAAGTCATTACTCTCGAGTTATATAAAACAATGTATATGAGTAAATATATATTATAAGTGTGCGATGATATGATGTCCTCATTTTTTTAAGCCGAAGGGAGAGCACCACTTCCAGAAGAAGAAGTCTTCATCCACTTCGGCAACGCTTTGGCGTAATCCGCGCTCGGGTCGTCGAAGACGGCCAAGATGCCGAAAATCAAAAAGATGCCGCCGCCGACCATGGCGATTTTCTTCTCGGATATTTTCTGAGCTAAGATGCGACCTCCAATGCACGCCGTGGAAGTGGCTAAACCGTGGCCTAAGGAACCGCCGATGATGATACCGTACGGGTCGTAATCGGCAGCCATGGCGATGGTGGCGATTTGGGATCGGTCGCCCCATTCCGCTAAGAAGGTGAGCGTAAACGCTTGGACGAAAATCGCAGAGACGAAGAATTCCCACCATTGCTTTTCGTTTTTCGAAGTCCCTTTTTTCTTTCCAGGCGACAATTTGCCGCCTTTTTCCGCCACGTCGTCGTCGTCTTTGCTCGCGTTGTTGTCGTCGGATTTCTTCCCAGATCGTCGGTTGGCGATTTCGTCCAACTCGTGTTCGACTTCCTCGAACTCCTCGGAAACGTCGTCGGACATGAATTGGGAGTTGTACAACATGGTGACGCCGTAGCCGAGAAACAAGATCACCGCGGCCCAATGGACAAACCATCGCGGTAAGAACATAGGCGCGGCGACGCCTAATAAGGTGGACACGATGGTCATCACCGCCAACGCGCTGAAAGCGCCCAAAAATACAATTCGTCGGGAATGTTTCACCGACATCAACGCCGCGATGAAATACGTTCTGTCGCCAACCTCGATGAACAAAATAACCAAAAACGAGGTGACTAATCCACTAATGAAAGAGGTTTGGTCCGCGTATTGCGCTTTAAACCACGCGCCTAAACCAGCACCAGATCCTGGTCCACCTCTTCTACCTCCGCCTTCGTAATTCTCCAATCTCGTGACCACGGCTTCCAAGCGGTTGATCTCCTTCGCCATCGTCAATAACTCCGTCGCCACCGCGCCTTGCTCTTGCTCGACTTTATCCATCACCAACGAATTCACCGCTTTTGAGCCTTCTAAGTTCGAGAGAACTTCCTGCGCGGTATCCGTAATATCCGCTAAACTATCCGCGGCGTCTTCCACCGCCTCGGTGGCTTCGTCCACCGCCGCCGTCGCGTCTTCCACGTCCGCGGCGACCTCCTCCACCGTCTCCGCGGTATCTTGTATTTGCTCCGCCGCATCTTCCACCGCTTCCGTCGCATCATCCACCGCATCTGCGGCATCTTCGATTGCTTCGGTACTTTCCGCCACCGCTTCGCTCGCCTCTTCCACCGCTTCCACCGCCTCTTCCGTTTGCTCCGCCACTTCCGCTATCGCTTCGTTCGCTTCTTCGATGGAATCTGCGGCATCCGCGACGGTTTCCGTCGCCTCGTCCACGGCATCCGCCGCGTCTTGCACGTCCTCTGAAATCGCTTCTGCCGTAGATTCCGTTATTGGTTGTTCTTCATCCGCGAGCAAGCTTCGTCTTCTTTTTTCTGACGATACAAAGCTTTCTCCTTCGTTCGAAAACCTTTGCGACGATCGCGCTTTAGAAATTGAAGATGTTACGAAATAATCGGGGGCATCATCTTTCGCCGAAACAAAACCCAGAGAGAGAAAAGAGACCACGAACAACAACAGCAACACAAACGAGGAATAAAAGAACGTCTCATTCTTCTTCTTCGCGTGTGTGTTCTTCGCAGATCTCGCAAAACTCAAAGTCATCATCCTTTTGTGTCTTATTTATATATAGATATAATTCTAGTCCTTCTGTGTAAAGCTTTTATTATATGGTAAATACGAAAGAAGAAAAAAATTGTAAAGAGATAAGTGCATTCGTGCATGTGAAAAAGGCACAACAGAAAGAAAATTTTCTCTCTTTTCTCTCTCTCTCTCTCTTTTGTTGTGTTGCTTTTTCTCTCGTTTTGGCTGAAACACACGTAACTTTTTTTAAACCAAAAGGAGTTCATCATAAAAAAATCAGAGAGAGAAAGTTTTAAGAAGAGAGATGTTTTCCTCCTCCTCCTCCGCCTTCGGTGGTGGTACGAACAACGAGGAGAAGAACAAAGTGCACTCGAAACCGGTCACTTTTAAAACGCAACAACGCAGACGACGAAAAAAACGAACTCTCGTTTTTGTGTTCTCGTTTACGTTTCTCGTCGTGATGTACATCTCGTACAATTTCCTTCGCAAGCAAACGCTGAGCGAAGCTCGACGAATCATCGGCACGGGACGGAAAGCGAGAACGGATTTAGAAGGCCAAGTTTTAGTGGAAGAAGCGATTAAAACGGGGAAGATAGGACGAGAAGTGATCAACTTCGACGATGGGAGTTTAGACAGAATGATCGAGGAAAATATACGGAAGAAGAAACAGAAACAGATGGAGGAAGAGGAGAGGAAGATGATGTTTCACGAGGAAAGTCATCAACATCGCGAGGACGAGAAGAACGATATATATAACGACGAAACAAAAGAAGAAGATCTAGAAAACGAGGGCGTTGATAATAATAGCGACGATAATAATAACAATAACGATAGCAGTGGGGAGGAGGAAGAGGAAAATGCGGTTCATAGTAGTACGTCTAGCGATGTCGATGTCGAGAACATCATAAACGAAGATGAAGATATCGCGAACGAGAATGAGAAAGATAACGCAGAAGAGGAACAAGAAGAAGCGCGCGACGAGGACGACGACGATAATAACAATAACAACGAACAAGAACAAGAAGATACAATAAACGATGAGCCGTTAGAGGAAGTCAAACCAGGCGCGGGCGATGCGGATGATTTAGACCCCAAGCTCCCTCGATCGGAGTCGCTCCCGGAAGATCCTTCGCGCACGTGTTCGGTGGATCGTTTGAGAGCGTTGTTTAAACCGTGTTTACTCGGCGGCGACGTGCAGAAATGTTGTCAAACGCTCGATTTTGCGTTTGCTCCGGATGCCACGCATCGTTTTGAAGATCAAGATGAAAGCGAAAGCGGTGAAGACACGACGGCGAATTGTTTGTGCGTGTTTACGGCGATATCCGATTTGAACGAAACGTTTTCGAAAGTTGGTTTGAACGTCTACGAGGACGTATTGGGTAAGTGCGAACCGGATTCGAGAAAGTTTGGATGGTTTGGCGACGGCACGGACGCGTGTCCGGAGGATAACCTGGAGGAGTTGCGAAGACGCAAAGATGAGGAAATTCGAGAGCACGAAGAGGCGAGGAAAGAACGCGAACGTAAAAAGAAGGAAGTTTATAAACGTAACGTAGAAAGAGCAAAGAAACAAGAAGCTATTCGAGTCGAAAACGCGTTGAAAAAGTCGGACACGGAACGACAAGCTCGTGAATTGCGCAGGAGAGAACGCGAAGAAAATCTTAGAAAAGAGGCGCGACTGGTCACGTGGCGCTTGAAAGAGGCGAAAGCGGCGGAGAAGGCGCTGAGGGAAGCCGAGGCGAAACAGGCAAAGTTTTTCGGTACCGGCGGCGGTATTCAAGACGTCGGATGTTACGAAGAAGGCGAGAAACCGATGAAAGGTCAGAAACCGTGTTAGGTATATTTAATATAATGCGCTATTAATCGTACACACCTATGTAAAATTACAAATCTTCGACCGCTTCTTGCGAGAGCAAGTGGACGCTCGCTTCTCTTTCCAGCCAATCGTTTTCTATCAAACTACTCGTGCGATCAACGGGAGCAGTTGTTGCCGACGCGTCCGTGCCTAACGCGCGATAATATCTGCTTTGCTTTAAAATGTACAAATCCAAAACGCACGTGCCTAAACTACCGAGCAAGAAGCTCAGCGAATCGACGATTTCAACCCATCTAAAATTCTTCATGAAGATGATCGACATTCCATAAGTCACGTTCGCGCTAATGGCAAAGAAAAACATCAACGCCGACACGCCTTCGCACGATTTGCGTTTCCTATTTTTCATGATCTGAAACACTCTCCCTCCTAAATAACTCGTCGCGGAAGCGTAACCGATGAACCGACCGGACGTTACTCTCGCTTCCGACGCCGTACTTACGGCTTGATTCAAACACCCGGTCGCGCTTTGCAACGAACGCGTAGCACCGCTCAACGATCTCATTGCATCAGAACCAGAAAGCGATCGTATTGAATACACGGAAACGCCTGCGCCTAAGAAACCCGTCACGTATGTCGACGGTGACACCGGCTTCTTCTTCTTTTTGTGTTTCTTAGTAGTGCGCTTCGGCGTCGTTGGATCGTTCCTCGATTCCTCTTCGTAACTACGCGCGGTGCTGATGTTCTCATCAATCCTCGCCATCGTGGCCGATATCACCGCATTCTCGTTCGCGTCCTCAGGAGATTCTTCCTCCTCCCGTATTATCGATTCATTGAAACTCAGTCGTCGTCGTCTTCTCGTTTGCCTTTCTTCTCGTTGAATTTGTCTTTTCCTATACAAAACGAATTGGGAAATCAGCACCGAATCGCTCATCAAAAAGTACACCGCGGTGTACATCTGCACCGGCGTTTGGTCTCCCGTGAGGACACACGCGACCAGGTTGCAACTGTCCCCGAACGCCCACAGGAGTAAGAAGTAACCGCTCAATCCTTCGCTCGTTTTCAGCTGATAGTTTTGCAACATTTGTGGAAATTGGCAGACGATCCAAAACGCGATCGAACACAAACCGCTCAAGAAACCAACATATTCGATCGGAGAGTACGCGCACACGCGAAAGATATCGCGCACGAGACCAGTGTACGCGTTTGAATCGCACTCGCACGAATTTGAACGCGTAGTCTGTCCGCTCATCATTCTTTCTGCTGCTGTAGAAGCAGTGGACTCATTTTTATCTCATTTTTTCACCTTCTTTCGTTCGCGTGTGCTTTGACTGACGATGTCTTTGAGAGTGCAACGCTTATATTTTCTCTTCTTCTATTACAACAACAACAACAACAAATAAAATGTTTGATGATTATGTGCACGTATAATTTAAAGCGATTGTATGTGTAACTAATTGTACAGTCTCCTCTTTGTTCGTTCGTTTTAGTCTCTCGTGTTATTTTTGTTCTCGTCGGAATCTTTGTCTTCCTTGTTCTTCGTGTTGGTATCGTTTGTGGTATCGCCGGAGGACGACGAACCCGTGTTGCCGTCGAGCATGGCGCGCAAGGACTTTTCCAACGCTAACTTGGCGCGTAAGCCTCCGAGTTGCTCTTCCAATCCGAACTTAGCGAGACGCAAACGGTCGACTAATCCTCTAGAAGTTGACATAGCAGCAGCTCTCCGAGCGATCAATTTTTCGTTCTCAGCCTCGGAGGAGAAAGGGACCTCTTGGAACGCAGCGAAAGAGAGACGCTCGGCGCGAACCATAGCGGAGGCTCGAGATTTCGTTTTCAAGTCTGTGGCGGTGGTTTTCTTTTCATCCTCGTCTTCGTCTTCGTTCTGGGTCATCGTGAGAGCAGCTGAACGACGCAGGCGAGATAAGATGGCATCGTCCAAGGATAAGCCAGCCTTATCTTGGTCGCGTTTCATTCGCGCGACGTTTTCCAATTCGATTTTAGCGTCGAAGAAGACGCCGTCTTCTTCCACCCATTTCATGCTTTCGTGTAACGAATCAACTTTGCCAACTGCTTTTGCCCACCGAACCATTTTCGCTTCTTCAATGGCAAACTTGCGATGAATTTCGGTCGGATAATCTCTGGCATTTTCCGCTTTACGAACGATGTCATCAAAGAGCGTTTCTTTCGTCACGTTCGAAACTTCCAACAGCTTATCGCTGAACTCGATGACGTAATTCATGAGAAGTTCGACGTCGTCAGCCAGTTGCTCGATTTCTTTGCGCTCATCTTGCGTCGGTTGAGCAGCAAATTTTGAGTCTGGCGAGTTGACCAGGGAGTACGTACCGGCAACGTAGCCCGCGGGTGTTTCGTTCACGTCCTCAACCATCATTCGCGTTTCGCCGACGACTAAAACCCGGTAGGTTTCACCGAACGTACTCGAAGATTCGCCGCGTTCGTCGACGATGTCGAAAGAAACGCCGTCATCAAAATCATCACTGGATAAAACTTTAATCGGCTCGTAGTGAATGACTCTACCTAGCGTACACGATGCGTTCAATTGCACCGCTTGCGTCTCTTCCTCATCGTCGTCATCGTCGTCGTCGTAGTAATAATCTTCTTCGTCGTCTTCGTCGTCGTCATCGGCGGACCCAAACCCGGCTTCGTCGCCGTACCGACTGTTGACTTTTCTCGCAAACTCGCTGAACCTTTCAAACTCTTCCTCGTAGTCGGAATCATCCGAATCCGAGTCGCCGGAAACTTCTCCAAACACCTCCAATTTCTCCGCTCGCTCGTTCGGCAACGGCCTTTGATTCAATTTATCTTCTTCTCGTTCCGTTTTTCCTGCCATCGCGCCGTCGATGCTGCTACTATTACTACTACTCGTTACCTTTTCCTCCTCTTCGTCGTCTTCGTTTTCATCCTCTAAAACTCTCCTCCCTCTCGTCTTTGCGCTTTTTCCTCTGCTCGGCGGTATTTGCGAGTAGTGCACGAACGCCAACAATCCTCCGTGCGTTTCCACGCTATCGTTCAACAGACTCACAAACCTCGGCTCGTACAGGTGTAATACTTTTCTTTGTCCAGGAATGAGCGGTTCGGCGACTGGAAACAATAAAGACGGTAAAACGTGCGTCGATTCTCCGTTCTCTTCCTCGTATTGTATCGTTTTCTCTCGCAACGATTCGCTCGCTCGTAAATATTGCTCGCCTTCAAACGTATCGCCTTCGTCTAGACTGCCCGTGTTTTCTTCTTCATCAGCTCCTCCTGTTCCGTAAAACTCGTGGTCGTCGTTATTCCACGCGTTGCATGTTGTGATCGTATTCTCATTCCTTCCTCGTCTCGTGAGAAGAATACTACTACTACTCTTTTTCGAACATCGCGCGAGGACAACAAAACGTCGTCTCATCATCATCGTCCTCATCATCGTCCGTGTTATCTTGTTCTCGTTTTTCGATTTTGTCCTCGTCGTTCCGTTGTGGGACGACGACGAACTCGCGACGCACAAAGACGTCGCTCGTTCCAAAGAACTACAACGCGTCGTGGACCATATCATCTTGTGAGTATCAATCACGGGCAATCAATACTGTGTGTGTGTGTGTGATGATAAAAGAGAAAGAGAAAGAGAAAGAGAGCGCGCGCGAAACGACGATTCCTAATGAAGGAATAAACAGACAAATACAGTCACAAAGAGCAGTTTTTTCGTGGTCTACAAAGGCAGGAGATCCTCTCGTGGTCTTTTCCGGCCACGAATTTCACTTAAAATTACTGCATTTTCTTCAAAAGAGGAAAGAGGAGAGAAGAATTCATTCCCCTCATCAAATAAATGTTTGCCCTCCTCAAAACAAAAAAGAGTGAAAAAAAGGTAGTTATATTTTTTTGTTTCTCTCTCTCTCTCTCTCTCTGTTGTGTTCCACTCGACTGTAAAGCTATGTCATAGCTCTCGAACGGAAACAGAAAGAAACAGAAAAACGAAAAAACGAAAAAACCTCTCGATTTGAAATTGGATGGGTGTATCCCATACGGTTTCAAAGTATACGTTGACAAGACGAACGATCTCATCGTCTGTTTGAATAATTTTCAAACGCAACTTCACTCTTTCCAGCGCGTGCGGTGATATAGAGTACACACACACACACACACACACCAAAGGGAGGGTGAAAGAATACACGACGCGCGAGTAATACATCGGTAATACATCGGAAGAAGAAGAAGAAGAAGAAGAAGAACAGGAAGAGCGCGCGTGAGGAGAAGGGAAGCACGAAAGCAGAGAGCATAGGTTAAACGATTCAATAAACGAAGCTCTCATCATCGCAACGCAGAGAAACGGCAACAACTTTTACCGAGAGAAAAGAGAGAAATCCAAATCGATCGAATCAAAAGAGAAAGAGAAATAAGGAGCGAATAGAGAACAATAGAGAACAGCAGAGAAGAAACGAATAAAACAGAAAAGGAGGAAACGTAATGAGCGCGATTAACATCACGCAAGTCCAAGTGTTGGTACGCGTTTACTCTCTTTCATCACTTTTTTCTTCGCCTTTCGCCTGCTGGTTTTAGACAGAAATTTTGAAAAATCTCGCTCTCGTCTCAAAGGCGAAAGAGGTATACCCTTTTGGCGGCGAGCGAGCGATGACGATTGGGACGACAGCCGGTTTCCTTCTCTCGATTACACATAAACTGACACGTTTTTATGCGCATATTCTTTCTTTCTTTCATAACTATAATAATAATAATAACAGGACAACCCGCAATATTTCCAAAACCCGTTACAGTTTGAAATCCAGTACGAGTGCCTGACGAACCTCCAAGACGACTTGGAGTGGAAGCTCACGTACGTCGGCTCCGCGGAGAGCGATCAACACGACCAAATCTTAGACACTGTTTTAGTCGGTCCTGTCTCGAGAGGCGCGTATAAGTTTGTGTTTCAAGCGAACCCACCGGACGCGACGAAGATTCCAAACAGCGACATCTTAGGCGTGACGGCGTTGTTGTTAACGTGCTCGTATCAGCAAAACGAATTCGTGAGAGTCGGGTATTACGTGAACAACGAGTACAACGACGAGGAGTTACGGGAAAATCCGCCATCGGTACCGCAGTTAGATAAGATTGTGAGGAATATTTTAGCGGAGAAGCCGAGAGTGACGAGGTTTCCGTGCGAGTTTGACGCCGTGTCGATTCCAACCGAAGACGGAGGGAACATGCAGATGATGCAAGAAGAGATTACGACTGAAGGGTTTGGTAACGAGAACGTTGGATTTGATAACGGGAACACGGTTATGGCTGCGTTTGCAGGGGGGTACGTTGACGAGCAACAAGCTGGTAGTTCGTACGAGCCGTCGCAGACTCAGTTTCAACAAGGCGTCGAGTGCGGCGCGGACGCGCAGCAACAGCAACAACAACAATCGCAACCGCTTTGGTGATGTATACTCGTTCGCACTACCATATTATATACTACTATTACAAATACAGAATCGAAAAAGGGAATATAGATAACCATAAACGATACAGCTAAATACAATTCGAAAGTTGCAGCGCTCTGATTATTAATAAAACATTTCAACTACTAATACATTCTTTATATTCTCTCCTCCTTCTTCTAACCTTCTCGTATGCGTGATTTTGCTATGTGTATAATAATGATGATGATGATAAATCTGTATTTAAATGACTCTCACGAACGCTGGAATGTCGTAAATCCCAGCCTCGTAGCCGCCCTCGATCCATTGCCCGCCCGAGAAAATCTTCTCGCCGTCAAACTCTTTCCACTCACCTTTCGGCAAATAGACCTCTCTTCGTCTCTGCTTATCGTATACGACGGGCGCGACGACGATATCGTCGCCTAAACAAAACTGATCGTTTATATCGAACGTGTTCGAATCTTCCGGCGCGAGCCACCACAACGGTTTGCAAATTGGCTGCAACGTTTTGGAACTTTTGATGGATAAATCTTCGATTAAATCAATCAGTTTCAATCGAGTTTTCAAAATTTTATTCGTCGCTTCCGAAACGTCTTTACCAAACTCCCAAGGCGGGATGGAGAATTGCATGGCGGGCATGAAACAGTTCGCTTGCGCCCATCGCACGAATAGCTCTTTCGAGGGACCTCCGGCGTATGCGTTACCACCAATCATATCCGGTAAACATAAAGGATACCCGACGATGGAAGATGTCAACAAGTGCGGGATTAAGCTTCGCAATCCGTTCGAGGTGGTCCAGGAACTAAACGTATCGCCGATTCTTGTCCACACTCCGGAATTCGTGGAGTGATGACCACTCCTCACTTCGCAAAGCTCAAACGTTTTCGCGATTTCAGTCGACCATAACTTCGTATACTCGGAAGGATGTTTCATGGGAACTTTCGTTTCAAATTCTTTCGGTAAGAAACACGGCTCTCCGGCGTCGAATTTAAAACCGTCGATGCCGTATCGCGTTTGTAAACTCTTCAACCCGTTTAAGAACCATTCTCGAGCATCTTTGTTGGTTAAATCGATCGCAACAACTGGTGTCGGTTGCCACCACGAAAAGAATCCCGCTTTTGAATGTCCGGGAGTTAAAACTTTTGACTTTACGAAGTAGCCGTTCTTCACGCCTTCTTTATACGCTCGCGTGCCTTCGGTGACAAACGGAGTCACCCAAAGCGTCACTTTAAATCCTTTCAAATGTAAATCGTCTACCATTGCCTTCACGTCTGGGAACTTTACCGAGTCGAATTCTAACTCGCCGTACGCGGACGACCATCTATCGTCGATTTCCATGATTGATCGTTCGTATTTTAACTCTAAAATTTCACTCGCGAATTTCAAGACTTTCTCTTGGTCCACCGCGGTTTTATACCTAGACCAGGTGGACCATTTTGGTCCTCGAACGAGCGCGGTATCGACCGCTTGCGTGGGTTTTGGCATGGATTCCAGCACGTTTTCGGTCGCTTCTCGAACGTTACGTTTTGCGAGCATCGCGACGCGCATAGAACACGTTCGCGTTTTTACGTTTTTTCTGTTGTTGTTGTTCTTCGTTTTCGCGGCGGCGGGTGTTTCCTTCTCTTCAGTCGGTAAGGACAAGTTGCCCATCGGATCGATATTTTCTGGAAGTTGCACGTGCGTTTTCTCGCTTTTCCAACCAACCAGTGGGTGCTCTTGGGAGAACGCGCCGTATTTAGAGTCGCAATATCCAGACCGAGACTGTAACCGTAATTTTCCGTCGCCTTGTCTGCTTTGCGAGGTGAGCGGCAACGCCGTCGGTCGCAAAATGTTCGCCACGCCGGTGTGAAATTTTCGTCTCGATCCGTTCGGCGTCAACGCTTCAAAGAACGTGTTTTCTTTCGGTGCATTTAAGCCGACGTGGAAAAAAGAGGTTTCCGGATCGGCGACGATGGCAAACCCCGTGGACGTGACCCAATGATTTGAAACTAAGGTGTTGATTCCGTGCGGCCCGAAATCGAACGGATAATGCGGGCCGACTTCTTGACACGCGCCGTTCAGAGGCCACTCTTGCCGAACGAAATGCCCACCGCCGAACCATTTCCCGCTCGATTCTACATCAGTCACGATTTCTGCCATTTCCACGGAGTACTCGTTCTCCTCGCTGGTTTGTACGACGTAATCGAGAATGAATCCAGAGGTTAAATTATCCGTCCATTCTCTTTCGTCTTTCGTCAAACTTCCTTTTGCCGATAACGGTTTGATCGTCAAAGTGGACAACACTTTCTTCTTCGTACTACTATCAACGTTGCTCTCAAAACCGTCCGACTTGCTTCGTTCCAAAAACTCGACTTTCATCGTTGTCTCATCACTCACAATCCTCCCGACACTCTCCGCCCCAGGAGGGACCGTCACCAAACTCCGACTCGTCAACTCCCACTTCGTCTCTTCCTCGTCCTCGAAGTGCGCGTAAAACAAAGAAACGCGTCCGTCTGAACAGACTCGCAATCTCGCGTTGCCATCCAATAAAGTCACGACTCGTCGAGATGTTGTTGGATTCTCCGATGATGATGCGTTGTTCGTTGTTGTCGTCGCATCGTAATTCGAGGAGTATCGCTGTAAGAGTTTTTGTTTCCGTCTGCGTTCGAGTTCGTCGCTCTTTTCTTTGTTGTTGTTGTTGTTCGTCTTTTTGGGTGTTCGTCCTTCTTTATCCAAGTCAGCAGCATTCAAATTCGATGTCACGTCTTCCACCGTTGGCGCGTCGTTCGCCAGCGCGTTCGTCGTGTTTACGTTCTTTCTTCGCTCTGAAAAAGACGACGGACAATTCTTGCTGTTTTCGTTCGTCGAAGATGCGATGACAGAGATGTTTCCACTTTTGCTTTTGTCGTTTCGCTGCGGCTTTGTCGAGACCAAATTCATACACCGTCTTCGTCTCAGAAAAGAAGGCGGCGTCCCTCCTTTCCCGAAGAGTCGTTGACCTCTCGAGGAAAAGGACTGCTGCATTTTTCCTTTTTTAGTATTATTCCTTTTTAAATTCTCTCTTTTTGTTCTCTCTTTTTCTTCTTCTGTTGTCCTTTTACGATCACGTAAACGACTTTATTACGATGATGTTTGTGTGTATCGTGCGATGTTACGTGCGTATCGTTTACGTGTCTTACGCGCGACAGCGTAGGAAAGATGAGAGATTTTAATGATGAGAGTAATTTTAATAATTTTGTGGCAACGAACGACGAACGACGCTTTTTCACCAACACCGTTATCCAGTCAGTTTTTTTATCGAGAAGAACTGTTTGTGTTTGTTGGTAAAACGAACGATGATGAGAGTTGTTCACAAAAAAATTGTATTCAACAAAGTTACCCCTCACATCAAGCACGAGGTAAAGACTACGTCAAAGTGTACTAAGTTTATCTCGGAACGCGCTTATGATACTCTCTCACTAAAATTCACTCTATTCTCCTCTCTTTCAACGTCTCGAAAACGTTCTTTTTCACTGCGTCGTACCTTTGTAAAAACACTTTGTACTCGTCGAGGTCCCAGGTCGCGTCGACTCTTCCGCCCATATCCGAGTCGATCGTGTTCGGATGAAACGTCGCGTTCATTTTTTTCGCCGCTTTTTGTTTATCGCCTCGAGGTTGAACGAAACGGATTTTCGATTTGGTTTTCACGTCGATGAATGGAGAGATGAGTTTCCAAAAGACGGAGAAGACGGATGGCGGATCGTAGCACACGGCTAAGCCTAATCGCTCCGGGTAGTGTTCTTGCATGATGTGCAACGTTTCCATGCTCGTTCGCCACGGCGGGGAGAGTTTTAACGACCACTTTGTAAAGTTAATCAAGACGCAAATCTGCTCTTGCGCTAACGCGGGTATGTTAGAGGAACCTCGAACGATGCGTTCGCCATTCGTTCGCCACAACGCGTTCTCGAACGTGTACACCAATAAACGAATGTTGCCGTCGTGTTCTCGAGTATTTTCTCGCGACGGTCGCATGACGATGATGCGTCGACCGGATCGATCTCTCCCCGAACGGTACTGTTTCCCAGTCTTTAACTCTTCTTCGATATCTTCAAAAGTAATCAGCTCTGGTTTGTATTCTTTCCTCCACAGCAATGTTTTCTTTAACATTTCAAACGCTTTCAACACGTCCCATTTCCTCGCGCGCAAGTTTCTCGCCAACTGCGCGTCCGAACAGTACATTTTCAAAGCGTCCGTGGATAACAACTCCTCCTTCTCCTCGTTGACTAACTGACGCAGTTCGGCTATTTTCGTTCGCTCTTCGACGGTAATGAGCGACTGTTGCGAGAGCGCGTTCGAACCCGCCGCGGGTTGTTCTTTCGCCACAATCGCCGTCCTCTTCGCCTTCTTCGTCTTTTCCGTACCCGTCTCCGCTCCGAAGGTCTCGTCGATGCTCACGCGCTTCACCAGCCGCGATTTCTCACTCGTCGCATTCGCATCCCCGGCATTTTGGCCTTTTTTGTCCTTTTTCCTTTTTTCGTTTGGCGTGAAATCGTCCACCGTAAAACTATCCTCCTCTTCTGGGTTCATCGTCACCGAGCGCGAATAGTCTCTCTTGATGGTTTCCTTCGTTTCCTCTTCGTTTTCCTTTAAAACGACTTTGACGTTTCGATGATGTTTGAAGAACGACACCAACGCACGAACGCAAAGAAGAAGAACAAGAACTAAAGCGATCGTAAACGCGACCAACAAAACCGTCAAAACATCCTCGTCGGTTACGTAATATTTCCTCCGTCGTATCAAACGAGATCTTCTTAAACGTTCCACGATCCATTTCCGTCGCTTGATTTCTTTTGAGATGTGTTTTAGATTTCGTTTCCCACCGAGAACATGTTCGAGGAATGTTCGTCGGAGCGATGTATTGAGAGATATATAATAATCGGCAAAGTTGGTGGAAGCGGATGATGAAAAAGTCGACGAAAGAAAAGCTCGTTTTTTCATTCTTCCTCTTCAAATTGTTGTTGTTGCAGTGTATCGCTTCTTCTCCTTCTTCTTGACTTCTTGACTTCTTCTTGACTTCTTCTTCTTCGAATGTAATGCGAGTTGGAAATGAGGCAAAGGAGGGGAGGAAATCGCTCCATAATCTTCCCGCACGTCAGAGTAATAGTATAGAGATTGAAAAGGAAACGTCCGAAGAAGAAGAAGAAGAAGAAGAAGAAGAAGAAGAAATGGTTTTTGGAAATGATATCGTCGAAGTGCCGCACACGTCTCGCGAAATCGTTTTCGCCTGTCGCTACGACCAGTGGCACGCGCACTTCAAACGCTGGACGTTTCCGTCGGTAACCATCTCGCCTTTACTCGATTCGGACGTCTTGTTTTTGCTCAAGGATGAAGTAAGAGTCGAGGAGAAGAATAAAGCGGCGATGCCAGCGAGGACGAGGGTAGATGCGTACGATCGATTGGCGATAGACAGCGCGTTCGATGAAGACGACGAGTTGTGTATTACGGACACTAATGATACTAATAAAAGTCCAAGCGAGAGTTTGTTAACAGCCATCGCGAAAGCGATAAAACAGTTGGGAGGAAGCGCGCATCCGAAACTGACTTGGTCGGCACCAACCGACGCGATATGGTTGACGCAGTTCAGCACGAAATGTTTAAACGCGGACGAAGTGATGTTGCTTTTGCAATCGAGCGATCGAGTGGCGCACGATTTAGACGGGAGCGCGTACGCGTGCTGTCGCGAAGACGAGGACGAGGACGAGGACGAAGATAAAGAACGACATCAACAAGAATTTCATAGTTTAACTTTACGGAAACACTCGGTGTCGCTGGAGTTATCGAGAGAATTTAGAGTGTTCGTGGTGAATGGAACCATCACGGGCGTCTCGCAGAGAGACGTGACGTCGTTTTATCCGTTCTTAGTGAACGAGAAGAGTAAAATCGGGTGGACGATTGAACGCTTTTGGAAAGACGAGATACGGCCGTCAGCGTGGCACAGGAAGATTTGCGGCGATGGGAGCGTAGCGTCGACGGAGAAAAGAAATGCGTTTTCGAATAAAAACGGGTATTGCATGGATGTGGTGCTTTCCAACGATAACGAGAAAGTGCGCTTCATAATCGATTTCAATCCGTTCGGCGGCGCGACGTTACCTTTACTGTTTTCCTACGACGAACTCTCCAACGACGACGGCAACGAAATCGCGTTTGAAGTGAGGGTCGTTGAGACGCAAGGTAAAGTTTTGCCGTCGAAAGGGTTTGGCGTGCCGTTTGATTTAGTCGATACGAGCGAACATTCAGCCATCGCTGAGTTTATCAAAAAGCAACAGGAAAAACAACATCAATAAAAGCGATACCTGGTACGAATAGAAAAGTAGAGTAGAAGTAAGTAGTAGTAGTAGTTGACAACGCGCGCGCATACATCGAAAGAAAATATCATAAATATAGTATCGCAACATCATCGCTATTTTTGAACTTCCAACGCTTCTAGTAACCCGCCAGCCTCTTCGAATGGTCCCCACGTTACTTTGGTAAATCCAGCCTCTCCGACCAACCTCTCCACGTCTTGCGACCAATCGCACCCTTTTGCCATTTTCTTCACCATCCCACTCGTCGCAGATTGATACGTCGATAACAACGCGTTCTTTTTTGCTCTCGAGTGTTCGAACAAGAGTAGTTTACCTCCTTTCTTCAACACTCGTTTGGCTTCTCGCAAAGCTGCGTCTGGTTTTTCAAACACGCACATGGAAAACGTATCCACGACGTAATCGAACGTCTCGTCCTCGTACGGCAACGATTCCACGTTTGCAATTTCAAACTTTACGTTTGTGTTCCTTCTATCGTCGCTATTATCTTCTATATCTCTTTTTTCTAACTCTCTGAACTTCTCCTCGGCTTTCTCTAACATCCCCGGAGATAAATCGATGGCGGTTAAACTCTTCACTCGTTTATAATACGGCAAGTTCAATCCAGTCCCTACGGCTAACTCTAACACGTCTCCTTTCACACGTTCGAACATTTTCGTCCTCAGTTGATCGATCCCTAACGTTTCGACGACTCTTTTGTTCCCGTCGAGATCGTCGTACGTTCGCGAATACGCGTCGTAGTTTTCTTTCATTTTATTATTATTTTCTTCTTCTTGTGCACGAGCGAAGTTGTTTTTGTTGTTTTTGTCGTTCGTCGCATCCAAGACTACCAATTGTGCCTGCGTTGACATCATAACAATCGCGCCTGTTTTCAGCGCGCCTTCTCGTCTCGAAATCGTTTTGTTGTTGTTTCTTTTTCTGTCGTCCTCATTCTTCTTCTCTCGCGCTGTCGAAGCAGCAGACAAAGAAGAAGATGATGAATGTGTTTCGTAACAACTGCAACACCTCCTTTTATTAAAACTGCTTCTGAAGATGCTCTTCTCAATCTT
>Ga0209308_10000414_pt1 | contig 43907 bp, 74 predicted proteins | sample COGITO_mtgs_1204_3_FD_184806 | JGI IMG/M metagenome (GOLD analysis project Ga0209308, IMG submission 184806) | Pelagic marine microbial communities from North Sea - COGITO_mtgs_120405 (SPAdes) (version 2) | ecosystem: Environmental > Aquatic > Marine > Epipelagic ... | reverse complement strand
ACAAATGTCTTACCTACACCACTTGCACCACAGATGAAAACATTCTTCTTCTCTTGAATATACTTTTTCAGAAGTTCAATCTGCTTCGTGTGAAGTGTGTCAACAGGCTCATCTTTTTTTTGTTCTATTATTTTAATGAAGGAGTCCATCGATGACCTTACTAATCAAGCCATAGATTTGGTGCTCGAGAATGACGCACTACAAGATCGTATCGTAAAACCTTTAAGAAGAAAAATTTTACCATATGCTGCGTGTGCGGCTTTAACTAATGTCGCTATACTTATTCTACTGGTCTACCTTGCTCTACGTCTTCGGGTTCTTCAGACACCGAGGATTTAGCATCCTCCTCCTCCTCCTCCTCCTCTTCAACTTCCTCTACCATTTCTTCTTCAAACTCCTTAGCCTTCCTATCATACTCCGCCTTGGAATTCATCATTTCTCCAAATCTGCTGAATGGACCACCCCTTGTTACCGCACCCGCGACTGTAATTCTTTTAATCTTAGGAATCGCTCTTACATCGAGAATCTCTGGTTTAGTGAAAGTGTTTGCAGGATACTCCTTTTCGAATGCATCCAAAATACCAATAGGGATCGCAGGAGATTGTTCAATGAGACGATCATACTCCGCCTTGCATGTATTTACAAAATCTAAACCATCAGCACTACGTTCGCGACGTGGTAATGCTAACATAAGCCTAATATTTCTGGATAGTAGACCGTATGCAAGTGCTGATGTTTTATGATTTTCCATTAATTCGTTTATTTTTAGAAATTGCATAATAGTTGCTATGAGTCCGGCAACTAAGTTTAGACCACCGATCATAGCGGGAACACTCCCTTGCATTGATTCTGGAAACTGATCTTGAGCAAAGTTAGCTGTACCAGTAACAGTTGAGAGAACAATAACAGGTAAGGTAAAACGCAGACTCAGCTTCTTGTATAGAAGGAATGCTCGGTGATTCATATACCTGTAACACCCAGATGCTTCACCCCATTGACGCAATATAGTTTCGTGTTGGTCGTTCCAACTTTTCTCTCTTAAATCAAGTTCTTGTTTTCTGAGTGATGATGGGGTAATACCACCGTTAAAATTTTCTTCACTCATTCTATAATAGATGAATATAATTTTCCTGATTCATCTATTTTTCTTGATTACTGTTTTAATAGTTCCATTTACCAATGATAAACGCAACCTGGAGTTCTATTCAATCTTAATTCCTTTTTTATTCTTTCATTGGAGCGTAAACGACGACACGTGTGCATTAACTCAAGCGGAGATAGCTATAACCGGTAAGAAGAAGGAAGATTCCTTTATGCATCAAATAGTCAGTCCAATTTACAAAATGGATGACACAGAGGCGAATAAACTCACAAAGACTGTATTTTTCGCGCTATGGGGTTTCGTACAGTACCGTCTCGGAAGATTTGATATGTTCATAGATGATTTCAAAGATATCATGTCTGGGAAGATTTCAAAATAATATAAAGAATTGTGTGTACATTAATTCAGAAAACCATGGTCAATTCTAACATTCGTCGCGCGCAGTTTGAAAATGCTATTAAGTGTATTGAGACAAAGAAAAGGGGTATGGAGGTAAACTATTTACAGTCTGTAGATATCCTCGAGAAGGAGGTTAATGAGATTGAGAGGCGTATTGAGGTTACCAAGTCAAAGGTTAAGAAGGATATTCTTTGGAAACAACACGAACACCTTGAGGAGGTGTCTGACAGACTTGATAAGGACTTTGAGGATGGTCTTAAGGAATGTGATAAGATCATTGAGAAGCATAAGACCAGTATCAAGGAGCTGGAAGAGAAAATCAAGATGGAGAGGTCCTCTCTGGAATTCAATATTGATTGTCTCCGAAAGTATAAGGATAATCCAGGTACTTACAATATGTCTCAAGTTCTGGAAAATGTTATCAATGCATTAGAAATTATTAAGGAGGAAAAGTCTACTTCTTCTTCGTGAGTTCATGAACACGCTTCATGAACTCCTTATTACGACTAACCTTAGGATCCGCTTTGATAATGCGGAGTAGAGCAGCTGTTGGTATCTTAGGACTGTTTCCCTTTGGTGTTGGAGTCTTCTTCAACTTTTTACGCGCGTTCTGAATCTGTTTCGCGGTTGGCATTATACTTTAGGACAATATTTAAATCGATCAAAAAAATGAACAGATATCTTAAAGTTATAGTATAGAAGCATACAAACAGCGTCGGCTATATCGTGCTTTCTTTCATATGGAATGTCAATATCAGTAAACTTTTCAGCTAAGCTAACAGTTCTCTCTTTCCTTTCGTCGTAATTTAAATGTCTCATACCAAAATGTGTATGCATGCTCACAGGTGAAATCAACTTCACTTTATCTTTGAACATGTAGTGTAAAAGTATCTCGATATTATTAAACCCAACAGGTGGTTGCCTTTCAATTAGAATCCTCTCAGCCTTGTCAAAAATCTCTTTATGTTCATCTACAAAAAGGGGTATTAAATCAACAATGTCATTTGAATATATGTATTTGTAATCTTCGAGACTTACCTTCTTTACATATTCAATGTCAATATTTGGACCATTTCCACATTCAGCAAGAACAAGACCCATATTATGATACCCTATATCTATAGCGAGTACCTTCATATTTAAAAGTATTACTTTTTCTTTAATTTCCATGCTACAGAAATTCTAAAAAATCCGGGTACTTCAGGTGCACATCCTCGATGTAAAATTTGTGAGTCAAATACAACTAATCGATTTTTTATAGGTTCAATTGATTTAATATCTCCATTTTCAAACTTGAATTCTGTATGTCCACGTATGTCATCCACGTTATATTGTGTAATATCACTTATGTATAATAATGCAGTGACGCAACCATCTAAATCGGCATCGGTATGCCACGAACCACTGTTAAGTATTGTTTGTCCGTTTGCGTAAACTCTTTCTAAATCACATTTTACACCGATGACGTCTTCAATTTTTCCTCTTAAATATTCTTTAAAATATGGTTTACTATTAAAAGATGCATGAAACCATCGTTGAATTTTATTTGGATCAGCTGACATATGTCCCCATTGCCAAATATTACCAGTGAAATATTCTTCTAACACTTTCATTTCATTTTCCGATAAAAAGTCATCAAATATTACAATGTCTTCCATTTATTTAAATTATTTTGTACGCTTTAAATATATGAAAAACAAGAATAAGACACAACTTATGACTCTCGCTCTTGTTGCGCTTGCAGCCGTCGTGATATATTTATATCACAACCCTAAAGTGATTAAGGTTCCAGTAGGTGTTCCTATGATGCCGAGGTTTATGCAACGTCAAGAGAGACCTCCCCAAAGCCCCGAGTTTAGAGAACCACCCATAAAACAGTACAAGCCCGGGCATATGCAGCAAATGGGTGTTCTAACAGGTGATGGCGATGAGACACTCCCTCTTTACGGTAAGGAAGTGAGGGGTCGTCGTGATCGTTATCACTATTACACTACCACTGGTGGTGATAATCTCTATTCTCTCCCCATAAATCATGATGGTCGTGATTGTGTAGATGACATAGGGTGTCAAGAGTTATATGGAAATGAATCAGTCAACGTGACTGGTAAAACTGGTTCATTCAATGTAAATCTTTATAGAACAGATAACTTTTTTTAATTACTCCGCATCCGCATCCGCATCCCCGTCCTCCTCCTTTTTACCCATAGTGCGATTCATTGTATCATCAATGAGTTTCATAGTAGAAGAGCTGGAGCAGCAGCAGGCGCATAGTAACATAGCAAGTACGGGTGGTGTCTTGACCGGACTCTTCATTGAAAAGAAGATGATAATTATGTAACAACAAATAGAAGAAAGGTTTGCACTGAGCTGTCCCATAGACATAACTGGACCTTCTCCATCAAAATCGACCATATTAGTTGCTGGTAACATTTACTATACGTCAACAAAAATTATTACGAAGTCTCGTAATTGTATCAACTTCCCTACTTAAAATCCCCGGATTTCTTGAGAATTGATGTTTCAATCTCAATAATTTCAATATAGTCTCTTCATCCATATCTTTGAAGAAATCTACAAGTTCCATTATGTCACGCATACCCATATCTTCCTTTTTCGCCTGAACATATGGCCATGTTTGTTCCCTGAGGATTGCAACCTCCTTTTCGAGTTGTCGTATCCTTGGAAGTAATACTTTCGTGATAACCACGTTAGATTCCATGCCTAATATATACTTATAATCTTTATACCGCCCAAGTTCCTATAGTATATTTACTAACTGGCTTTGTTACAATCGCACTTCTATGAACAAATTCCCAACCCGATGGAAATATTAACAATTTACCAGCTTCAGGTTGAATACTTTTACCAAGTGCAAATTCAGTATAACCACCTTCATTTTTTTCGAGTGTGTTTAAATATAAAACAAATGACACAGATCTTATTGTGTTGTCCCTTTTGTATGAAGAATCAACATGCCAATTATAAAATCCATCAATTTTATACTCTTGTACAAAATATCCTTCGTCAGTTAGTTCTTCTAAATACACGCTTATAGCATTTTTTATATCGTTATTATCAGTTGTACCATTTTTTGTTAAAATATGTTTAACGTGTTCAGTGTATTTTTTTATACCTAGACCTATCACATCACAAATAATATTATCAACATCTTTCCATTTAGGACTGCTAGAGAATGGGAATACTAATGATTTTCTCATATTTTCTCTGACAACACCATCCTTTCCAACACGAGATTTTTCTTTATATGATTCTTTTTTATAACGTTCAATTATTATATCACATATTTCTTTTGGTAAAGCATCTTTTACTTCATAAATAAAATCCATTATTTTATACAATACTTAAAACTTTAATACTATCATATATTAAATGAAGTGTCTGTCTTATTCTGGAAATGATTGTTACAAATACAGACTGGCTAAGACACGTCAGAATGTCCTGAAGGATATTTATAAACGTTGTGATGACATTACATTGAATAGTCCATACCCCAAACCTAAGAAGCGGGAAAATGCCAGACTTAAAATGCGTTTTAAGGAAGCAATACGTGATGCACAAGAAATATGTACAGACGAAGGTGCCAAGTCAAAACAGTGTCATCTCGCATGGTATGAAGTTGATGAGTTGGAAGATTCTATGAATAGATATTATCCAGATCAAGAAGATTAATAATTTCTCCATATATATAAATGGACTACGAGTCCCTGAAGAAACACGCCAGGAAGTTGGGAATTAGGGTGACTAAAGATGTACAAGGAAAACGTGTTAAACTAACCAAGAAGGAGTTAGAGTCTAAGCTTAAGAAAACTAAAAAGACTAAGAGGGGTGGTGTGGAAAAACAAGCAAAGAGTGCTTTGAAGTTTATCAGAATTTGTAAGACTGTTTTGAGGGAAGCTCAACCAAACCATAACGTTCTTCCTATGCAAACAAGGCGTGTAGCTCGCGAACCCGTTCGCGCTCCTCCCCCACCTCCTCCACCTCCTCCACCCAGACCTATGGTTAACAATCAACGTGCCAAGCTCCTGGCTGAACTGAGAGCCAATCCAAAATTTCGTAATCTTAGAGTAAACTAAAAATAACAACCTAAGTCCCACCCTCACAAACTCGTTTTTCAAGTTGAAAATGATGATCTCACATGAAAAACGACAATTTCTCAAGGTAATCAGTGGAGGTCTTCACATCCTCATGAGCTGTTCCTATAAAGCTGACGATATCGGTATCGACCCCGAGGACGGTATAGAAGAGACGATATCCGAAAGAATGATTGTACTCGCCAATACTATCGCCAATGGTGAACGATATTGGTTTGACGATGGACGATTTAACAATTATGTTGATGTGGCATCGGATGAAGATCTTATTGAACTTCTGGAATATTTTGATGATATAGACATGGACATGGAACATGTGTACTACGAAGCGAGTATTGTGATTGAATCTCTGAGTGATACAAATTACGAGTTTGCATCACTCATTGAAAATGAAAAGTTGATTACATTCAAGGATCTAATTAATCACGACCAATCTCCATGCCAGTGAATGGTGTGCACTTGACCATGTTAGAGCTACCGCGGTGAGAGCGAAGAACAACCTCCTTGTCGTCCTCTGTGTTAGCCTTGACGTCATAGTCACCAACGATACGAACTGATTTGAAGTTTCCTTCAACGCTGAGAGGAATGGTATCTGTGTGTGTATGTATTCCCTTGAAATCACACTCTGAGTAGTAATGAACACCTGGGAGTGAATGTGGATCTATACTGCCTCCCCAATCTATTTCTTCCTCTTCTGGTTTCTTCACGTACTTCCTGATTAGATAGATTGTACAAAATATCAACAGTGGTATAATCAACGTGGATATGAGATTTTCATTCATAGTTATTATTAGTTTACAAATTTAATTTAAGCTTTAGTAAATCTTACACTGTTAATTGGAGTGTCGAGGCACGCCACCTCTTTTGGTCCAGCGTATGATGTTTTTACACCTTTCTCACCACCTTCGGTATAGGTATCCATTTTATATTCTCTTGTGAGGATAAAAGATTTAAAGTTCATGCTACCATCTATTATTCCGACATCTTCTTCAGTTTTGGGGAGGTCTTCGACCATTTGAAGTGGTTTACCACCGTAGTTACATTCTTTAAAGAAATGAACACCGGGTGTGTTTAAGAATTGTTCCTTACGTTTTTTAGCATTCATCATTCTAACTCCCAAAAAAACACCAATTGATATTACACATAATATAAAAAGTATTATAGCTATCGTTGATCCTTTCATAGTTATTATTAGTTTACAAATTTAATTCCAAATCTCTTTGACATAAACTTCCTGACACTATCAAAATCTGGATAGCTCCAAAGATACCACCTTGACCAAAATCCTGCACTATCAATACCAGTGATTTTCCATTCCTCCCTATCACTGGAATTGACACCGAGCATTAAAGTTTGTATTCTTTTTGGATCTCTTTCAGCGATAATACGTTTGGGGATTCTTCCACCATGTCTGAGTACATAGGAACGCATACGGGAAGGTGTTTTATGTTTTGTATAATCCGAGTATCCACGCGCTCCAAAATCTACCGTTCTACCATCTTCGAGTATAGCCCTGAACTTCTTTTTACGATCTGGACTTCTGACAACTTTGACTTGCATGTCTCCTATAACTTAAAAATATAAAAATATGAGTATACATGAATAAGTTTGCAACTCCGTTTATACTATACAACCTGTCATTACAAAAAAATAAACTTACTTTTATTCACAAATTAATACCCGAATATTCAGATGAGGATATTAACTTATCAAAAACTCTTGTAAAAACAAAATTAAATTATAGAAAACTTTCCGGAGTGGAGAAGGTGTATTATAATTTAATAATGAATGGTAAAATTAAAAATTGTAAAGAACTATTTACTTACGGCACGCACCACAGTATTCCTCCTTCTTAGGAGCCTCGGGCCAGAAGAAGAGACGCTCGGGACCACGCTTCACGCGGTAGAGGTGATCATAGAAGTGGAGAAAACCAATAGCGAGCATGGCAGCGCCGACACCAGCCTTGTTAACCTTACGGTTCATCCAGTAGTGAGCAAGGACGAGACCAACGAGAACGAACTGAATAAGGGTGATGGCGGGAAGGTTGGGCATCACAAAGCGATGCTCAACAGTATTGACATCATCAGTGGGTTCGGGAGTGTACTTTTCCATACGCTTTCCGCCGTATCCGGGCATTTTTATTTTATACTAAGAAAATAATGCTGACGGTGATACTTGTACCATTTTTCCTGGTACTTCATGACTACCTAAAATCACCCATAGATAGATTATACTTTAGGAAACCTTTGAGACCTCTGGTAGGTATGAGAAACACGATGATAGATATCATAAACTGGGGTTCTAAATGTTCAGTCAATGATTATCCTGGACTTTGGTTAGTTAAAGCTCACTTTGATAAGATTAGGGGGGAGTTTAAAGAAGTTTCAAAGACTGCCGAAACACATTTATTTCACGAACTCGATCCTTGGTTTGAAGTGAATCCAAACTATTATTATTATAAAGTGGAAGACTTCCCTATATTAAACAGTCTCATAAAGCAGATACCATGTGTGTGTCATGATACAGCTGTATTTGCTGTGATGGATGCACCTACGTCTATAGCACCCCACCGTGCTGAAACAAACCTCTGGCTTCGTTACCATCTCACTGTAGAGGGTGGTGGAGATTGCACACTCTACACAGGGAGGGGAGCACATGAACACATGGAGGGTGAGGACTTTCTTTTTGATCACGCAAAAATACACAGTGTCGCTAAGAAGGGTACACAAAAGAGGGTTGTTCTTATACTGGACATCAAACGTTTCTAAAGATGTTTACGACATGCTGCCCTATACATATCAGTCCCACCTATGAGTTCAAGTTCTTTATTATCAACAATCCTCTTTGTAAAAGGACCCGGAGTTCCATCATTACAATACATACAGAGAGCTGAAAGTTTAGTTACCTCACAAGCCAGTGGAATGCAGTCAATAAGTTCACCAAACTTTCTTTGAAAAGAATCAGCATCAAGACCTGCGAGTATTACTTCTTTACCTTCGTAAAGGCAATACTCTACAAACTTCTTGAGACGTGGGAAAAATTGAGCTTCATCAATAGCTATAATATCCACATCGTCAAAATCGTCAGTGTAAATTAGGTCAAATAGGTCATACACTTTATGACAATTAAACTTCACATTATCATGGGTCTTCAAAACTTCATCAGGGGACCGCGTGTCCTTAGCGGAATTGACGACAAGAACTTTTTTACCAATGACTTTCAAGCGCTTAAGTCGTCTGATAAGTTCTGAAGTTTTACCAGAAAACATATTTCCCATAATAATTGACAAACCCATCTCGCTGACTAATATAATATTGTATTTTTTATATGGGTGATCTCCACAGAGCTGTATATAATGGTCACACAGGCTATTACAATCCCAAGACAGGGCGCGTCAGATTTGGGAAATGTGTATATTCCGATATTGCTACAGCTATAAAATATCTCAAGAATAATTAAGATGCCTCTCACCGATGCTCAAATTGCTCGAAAAGTTGGGCAACTGCGTAGAACAGAAGGTCAAATCTATGCACCCCTCAAATACTTCAGGGGGCTTGAAACTCTCAAGGAGGTTGAAACTCGTTACAAGAAGATGCTCAAGAGGGACTACACCAAGTTCCGAACAGACGAAGGAAGAAAGACGAAGACTTCCTCCTACACCCAAAAGTTCCGGAAAAGGTATCCAGGTGCTAAGTCGTTGCCAGATATTGCGAAGGCTACTGGCATTCCTCTGAGAACTGTCCAAAAAATCTACAATAGGGGACTCGCTGCGTGGAGAACCGGGCATCGTCCGGGAGCCTCTCCACAAGCGTGGGGGTATGCTAGGGTTCATAGTTTCGCCACTAAGGGGAAGACGTACTACACGGCGGATAAGGATTTGAGGTGAACCACTCATCTATTCGTTGTATCATAGCGCGCTTATCTTCCTCTGTATATTTACTACCCTTTTGCTGGTTTTCATTATCAATTAACCACTGAGAGTTCAGATAGTGCCAGCAATATTTATTATCATCTGGCAAATTCCATGCACTACATGGAATGATTTCATCTATCTGAACCTCATCATCTTCTGTTTTTGGGCGACTATACCTATCTTCAAAAGTTTTATGAAGATACTCGACCCATTCTTTTGAAGTCATACAAAGATCTTCCAATGAACCTGTAGGATTTTTAACCCTTGTAGCTGTATATCGTCTATTTCGTCGTGCGCGTAGCGCGTGTCCATATGGGTCACATATAGAGCAACTAACGCGTTCACGACCGTGCTCGCAGATTGATCCCCCACCACACTCCCTGCACCGAGAGCGCCGACGATTGTGCTTGCAGAATGATCCCCCATTACACTGCCTGCAGTAAGTGCGTTCACGACCGTGCTCGCAGACTGATCCCCCACCACACTCCCTGCACCTATAGCGTGAACGACCGTGCTCGCAGAATGATGACCCACCGCACTTCTTGCACTGAGCGCGCCGAAGACCATGTGGACATTTCGGAGGAACATATTTTGGTTTTTCGGTGATAGTAGGGCACGGAATACAAAAATTGAACGAATCTAGACTGGTTTGAATCATCTTAACACACATTCAGTTAAAGTCTTTAACCATGACTGAGGTAGTGATTTTCACAATCAGTCAGCCATACCATGTATTTCACCGTCGGGAGTTCTCCAATGATCCTCTGAATCCGATTTGCAATCCTCATCGGATTCAGATTCAGATTCAGATTCAGATCGAGATGGCGCTTGCGAGCCATATTTCAACCATTTCTCTTGAGATGGAAAATGTGGATTGTATCCAAGATACGACCCAACAACTTCTTCACCAGTGTAAAAGGGGAATTCTGTGTAAAGCCGCATTCTATATTCTAGATTAATTTGATAGGGACCGAAATTACACATTTCAGGAGGTGGAACACACGCGATATATTTTTCATCGGGATCCCATGTATGCCAGTCCTCAAGACTCATTTTACTAAGTAGTAGAGCTATATCTTTATATCTATTTTGTTGAAATCAGAACCCTGATAATACCATACATATAAACCCAATTCCTTGTACACAAGTTACGTGTATGAGAGACTCTACGATTTCGTATCCTTTTGTGGGTACATTTACCCTAAAACACCATGTACCAAAACAAGTCAACATAAATACATACGCATTCCAAACTTGTATATTTATGTATGATATCAGTATCATATTAGTTACCGTATCCACATATTTCGCGAATACATTATTAGGATAAAAAATGTGAAATATTAGACCATTCATCGAAATTAATAAACATGGTATAGAACCTGTCGTAAAAAATCGAAGAATGAACGGTAGTAATCCCGTTGCACATATATAATTTTGTTGTAATTTACATGCAATAGAAAACATACCTTAATAACATCTCATTTATTGACTTTATACAACATTACGACTGAGGCGGATAAGGATCTGATTTAAAGACTTGTAAAGTGTATAGTATATGAAATCACCTCTTAGGTATCCCGGTGGTAAAACGAGAGCGTGTTCTATTTTAGATGAAATTATTAATGAAAAAGGTTTTGATAAATCAGTTGTAATATCTCCTTTTTTCGGTGGGGGTTCTTTTGAGTTTTTTCTACGTACCAAATATGGCTCAAAACTTATAGTCAATGATAAGTTTAAACCTCTTATATCATTTTGGAAATCTGTTCAGATACGTAAGGCTGAATTATGCAGTGAGCTCCGAAAACTTCTCAACGTCGTATCAAAATCTATATTTAGTACGATGAGAGACACAATAATGGAAGATACAGATGAATTTATACAAGGATATAAATACTTTGTGATTAACAGATGTTCATTTAGTGGTGCTACACTTTCAGGTGGATTTTCAACCGAATCTTCCAAAAAACGTTTCACTGAGTCATCTATTAAACGCACCGAAGATCTCAATCTAAATGATGTAGAATTTCACAATCTGGATTTTGAAACTTTTTTAAAGGGTAAGAAGGGTCTTATATTTTTAGATCCACCATATTATCTAAATGAAAACTCAAATTTATACGGAAAAAATGGAGACATGCATGAAAATTTCAATCACGAAAAACTATTTCAGGTTTTAAAGAAAAGAAAAAACTGGATAATGACATATAACAATTGTGATTACATCAGAGATTTGTATAAAAATTACGAAATCCGTGAAGTAAAATGGTCGTATGGGATGAATACGAGTAAAGATTCATCTGAAATCGTCATCCTAGGTTAGGTGGTAGCCGTGTTCTATCATCTATAGAATACTCGCTCGGGGCAAGTGTGTTAATATTTAAGGGTTGAAAAGCAGCCGTCACGGATAAGTGTGAACCAGACTTGGAATGAACCTTCACTCTTATGCGTATCCTCTGTTCTACTTTAAATTCGGGAACTCCCCATTCGAGTGGATCTTCTCCTAAATGATACAATCCACGCCCGAGGATTTGTATGTATGCACAACCCTTTTTTCTATAGAAATTTTGAATTTCATGATTATCTACTGTCAAGTATTCGTCTTTATAATCATGTTTAATCTTAATCCATTCGGGGTGTGTAATCTTATCAAATAGAAAAGGAGGTGGTTTAAATTTGATTCTATCCATATACTGTTGAAAAAGTTCATTCTTCGGTACCCAGCGACCTTCTTTCCATTTGAGTGTTGATTGCCCCCAATCTGGAGACTGTTTAGGTTTACACTCGATATGTCCATTTTGTGTATATATATCTGGTTTATGTGAAGAACCACCACCTTGCGCTATAATTTTAGGACTGTGTTTTATGTTTCCATAACATAAATCTTCGTATAATTTACCTTTTACCGAACACATAGACCCTTTAGGCACTTTCGTAATTACTGAAGACATAGACCCTTTACATACTTTCACAATAATTTTCTGTACTAACTTATGAACATATAAATTATCGTATGCCAAAATGTCATGTATTTTCTCAATGTCACGTCTCAGATCTTTCAAGTCCCTCAATACATCATCCATTTTTATTTGATATGTCATTATTTTTTTATATCTGCGTTAAATACAGGATGGTTCATTTAGAACGAATACATGAAGAAATACGCGTTCTAAATATAAAAGACGAAACTTTACTCTCGTATCGTGTTTTTTTAAACTTTTCCAAGAGAATAGATTTGTTACACGGAATTGAGTTGGGTATTTTACCTGATCGTAAGAAGCTTACAGAAGAGGAAGTAGAAGAAAGGGAATACCTTGATACGTATTTCAAAACTCTGAAAGAATTATTTCCCCATTTGTACGAGAAGTGGTACAGAAGATCAATTTAAAGATTTTGTTTCTTTAATAATAAATGCCTCCTTTAAGGAACATACTTAGGCGTCCAGTTTTTGATTTCTATTCATCCGATGATGAAGAGATACCTCGTATTTCATGGGAAGATTACTTTATGAAGGCTGCAGATCTCGCCGCGGTTAGATCTCCTTGTGAGAGACTCAAAGTTGGGTGCGTTCTCGTTAAGAATAACAGGCTCATAAGTATGGGTTACAATGGATTTTTAAGTGGTTGTGTACATACTTCAATTGTGAGGGATGGACATGAACAAGCTACGATTCATGCCGAGATTAATGCCATCACCGATGCAGCGAAGAGGGGTGTCTCCATCGATGGTGCCGAAGCGTATATTACACACTATCCATGCCTAAATTGTTACAAGGCACTGGCGAGTAGTGGTATAAAAAAGATTTATTACAAACATGATTACAAAAATAACAGGATCATACATGAGTTAGGATACGGGATATCTATTACTAAGCTAACTTCCTCTTAATTTCCTTGGTAAATGTGACAATACAGATAGCAAAACTAAATAGATTAACAAATGCTTGCGCACTCATAATATGAAGTCTCACCCAAACGTTTTCATATTGTGTGTAATACCAATACAAAAAGGAGAGAAGAGTTACATACCACACTCTAATTATTAGATTTGAAGCCATGTATAGACGTCTAAGTAACCAATGCCCTTTGAATATTCGCTTTAAAAGTAGGAGAGTTGTGTCAATTTCAATAAGACCCCCTATAGCTACGATACGAGAATCCCAAGGTCTAAAAAGAGGATACAATAGAAAGGATAGAACAACGAGATGATGGAACTTAATGAGTTTATGATAAGATGTCAAAACATGAGGACGACGATGTATCCATATTAGATCAAATAACATATGTACCGTGAAGGCATGTGTAAGAAATAGAGGGTAGACTGTGTAGTGAAATGCCACTTCTGCTATAGACAGAATAGAGAAAGGAATTAGAAACCCGAGGGTTACAACATCATGAATAAATGCTTCCTTCATTATTAGTTTTGTGTGTTAGATCTTTATAGCACTTTCACATCCAAATGGAAGTTCTTATCGAACTTCCCCAACTCAATCTTTCCATCATCAATGAGCGACTTAATTTCTTGACCAATCATTAGGTTATCGTTTAGAATAACGTCAAGTTTTGGATCTTCAGGGAGTTTGGGCATGAACATCATGAAGGCGGTCATTTTCTGATCCATTGGAATCTCGCGATCTTGAAGAATTTGCTTAACAACATTAGGGATGTTCTTTGGGTCCATTTTACCAATTAGCAGATGTATTTTTTAACCTCGTTCTCTCCCTATTTTCTTCCTCATCATACTGATCGGGGTCGTACATTATTTTACTTTTATGTGTCATCTGTACAAGTTTTTCTACAGGTTTCAGGGTATCAGAAGGCTCATAAGGGATAGATGAGTGATGGAGACAAATGCGCACCTTTCCATCTGTATTACGCTTATAACCAAAGGTGTATTCAACATCTGAAATCTCTCCCGTTGTGGCACATGTAAACTCATATGTACCCATCGCGTGAGCTACATCACCATGACAATCAATCTGGTGGTTATTAAATACAACCTTACTGAAGCCCTTTTTGGCGTTAATAGCGAAACCGTGATCTTCCTTGTATCCACTTACTACTGCATCATTACCAACAAAATAAGACATAGCATCATGAGCTGTAGGGCGGAACTGTTGTTTCGCGGCTTTAGTTGGTTTGAAGAGTACATTAGAATGATCGTACCCATATAGTTCACCCGCACGCTCACCCGCGAGACTTACATAGTCCTCACCCGAGAGGAAGGAATTTGAAATATCCACAATTGATTGCGCCCAAAAGTTTTGCGCTGCGATGACGTCATATTCGGATACGACATTCATAAGCTTCTCGGCTTCATTTAGCTGAGCAACTGGTTGACTAAGACTTACACGAGAGGATTTTGTAGGTTTACTAAAACCCCTGGCTGCGTTTACTTCTGTATCATATTGAGCGGGATCGTTAAATACTCGAGTTTTAACGTTACGTGTGAGATTAATACGTGCGAGGGAAAAGGACATATTATACATTCATTGTTCTTATTCTTTATTATCCTTATTCTTGTTTGGACGGATAGCCCACTTATTTTCCTTGTTGAACTTCTCGTAGTCAATCTCCTTAATTTTGAAGACATCCATTAGAAACTTCTTCAATGGGTGAGGCTTCTCATCCTCTTTGGGTCTCTCCTCCCGGCTTGCGAGTGCAGAGTCTCTGTTCTCTTTATCACTTGGGATTCGACGCCTCCCCTCACCTGGAGCTTCAGCAGGCTCAACAAAATCATTCTTCTTAGATTGGACGCGGATATTGGGTCGTATATGTAAAAGTCTTGTTAACATTTTACTATGGGCAGACATTATCTTTAATAGTGTATAATTCCACCAGCTTCCAAAAGTGTTTTGGTCACTCCAATAGCGACAAGTCCAACTCCGATCTCTTTGTACTCCATCTTGAGTAGACGACCCGCGATGGTCATCGGCATAACCCACGAAGTGAGTTGGAAGAGGCTGTAGTTGATTAAATCCTGATCAGGGAGAGCAGAACGGACTTTAACATTTCGTACGGGGCGACGAATAGCTTTGTTAGTTTTTGGTAAAGTAACACGTTTGTGTTGTACATGGATAGGTCTGGCGAGGGTTAACATTTTACACAGTTTACGCTTCTTATCTTTATGTGATAAAAATGTATTTTGGAGACCTAAGTCATTCCCAAACCAGTATAAAAGTATACATCTACAATCAACAACATGACGACCATGAACGCTGCTTCCATTGCTACCTACATTTCCAAGCTTGAGACCGAGAACATGCAGCTCGCTGCCAAGGTTGACAAACTCGCCAAAGACGGGCTTGCTATTCGTCTCAAACTTATTCAATATGAGCGCGAGTTTGAGATTGACGACGAGGAATCCGTCTGCTCCAATGACCTTGGTCTATCTTACGACTCGGACGAGACTGACGATACTTACGTAGTTGACAAGTCTTACGAATCCGAGGACGAGGTATCATCCTATGCTTCTACTGAGCGAACGACTATGGATTCCGAAGATTTTGATGAATGCTACAACCACGAGCTTGTTCGCGCTTTGGGAGCTCTCTCTTACCATGAGAAAGATATGCATAAGTCCAATGCTTACGCCAAAGCGGCTGATGCTATCTATGAGCTAAAGTTCAAGGTAGACGATGGACACGAGATTGCCATCGGTGATAAGAAAGTTCCTGGTATTGGCAAGAGCATCGCCAAACTTATTGACGAGTTCCTCGAGACTGGAAAAATCAAGAAGCTTGAGCAGCTCTCAGCGGTTGATGATACCCATGACGACTACGCTGATACCAATGAGGAGGTGGCTTATTACCTTGAGACCCTCGCCCAAGAGGAAACTGATGCATTCAAGGGTAAGGCTTATGTAAAGGCATCCAATGCTATTCGTGAACTTGACTTTGAGGTTACCCACGGTGATGAACTTGCTGATGGTCCTAAGAAGGTCCCTGGTATTGGCAAGGGTATTGCCAGAAAGATTGATCAGTTTCTTCAGAGTTGTTAGATCCACGTCGCAGGCTTTGATTTGAATTTCTTCTTTGGTTTACCACTGAGACGTGAAAGCAAATACACATAGAACAGTAATCCGTAACGGATCATTAACTTATTTTAATACAACAAAACAATTTACATGTCAAGCTCCTCCATACCTACTTCTCCGTGTTGCGTCTTCCAATCGGACAAGTCATTGTATATCTTTTCTGATGTGTCATATGTACTCCGTCCATCTTCAATCATCATATCTCTTACACATTCAAACAGAACAGTTGTAAGTGCAAACTTATAAGCGAGAAAACCAACAAAAGTACAACCATAATCAAAATCAAAAGCAAAGGGGGCATTGTTCCAAGATACTTCAAATGCTGCAAGACTGATAGGTGCGAGAAACTCTTTTTGAAAAATTGAATTCTCAAAATTATCCACCCTTTCGGAAAGCAGGGAAACATAAGTGTAAGATGCCAGAGCCCCGAAGGCTACAGATACACCTTGATCCGCACCTTGGGTAATGAAATAAGACGCAGATAGTGCAGACCCATACCCACAAGTACTCCTCTTTAGAGTTTTCTTAAGTTTGTTGTAATCATGAGTAGATGCCAGAATTGGGGCGGGTAGCGCGTAAGTGTAAGACATTTCTGAATATTTTACTCAACAAATCTTTATCTGAGTTATATTATAATGCCGTGCCAAAACTGTAAAAAAAAGAAATGTGGTATTACAATGACTTGTAAATATTGTAGTGGTGATTTCTGTATCAGTTGTTTACATTTAGAAAAACATAAGTGTCCAGGTATCGAAGATAAAATTAAAATGGATCGTGAAATATTGAGTAAAAAGATTGAATATGAAAGAGAACCCAAACACTTAAAGATTTAACTCGTAAGATGAATAGGGGACAAAGGTAAGTTTTTTTGGGGTAAAGGTAAGTGCTGGGATGTCCGAGTGGTCTAAGGAGGACGACTTAAGATCGTCTGTGTTATACACGCGCGGGTTCGAACCCCGCTCCCAGCATCTATGGACTTGTAGTGAAACGGATATCACTCTGGACTTCTAATCCAGCGTTCCGGGTTCGATTCCCGGCAAGTCTGAACTTAAAGTTTTAAATTAATAAAATAACATGCAAATACGTGTACTCGGATTGCTTCCGTACATAGTTCATTATCTACGTACGGAATCATTAATAGCTTATATTGTGATTAATAACGGAATATTATATCATATATTGTTACCAACAAGTCAGCTTGTTAAATGGTATGATATAATATGCAATGTCTACATGATGGTATTTGTAAATATTCAAGTCCAAAATATATACGTATTTACGTGGACTTGTTTCGCAGCTGGATGTTTTATATATAACTCTTTGTATATCAAACGAAAGTTTTTGAAGGGTGTTTTCCATATCGCAGGTGTTCAATTACCTCTATACAGAGCTTTGACACTTACTTCTTTTTAGTAGTCTTCTTCTTTGTAGACTTCTTTTCCTTTTTGATCATAATGGAAGGGCTGTGAAGCGCCTCAATACCGCGGATCTTTTTACTTTTATCCTGAATAGCTTTTTGAAATTTCAGGTAATTATTCATTAGATTGTTACCTCCACCACGTGTATTAACCTGGTAGTTGTTGGGGGCATAACCACCCTCGCTATCCCTCATGAAATACCCTCTCACAAGATCGTTAGCATTCTCATTAAGAGGTGTGAAGATCCCCGATTTATTAACCCTGGTCATATTATAGTATACACTAATATTATAATGTGGGTTTTTGCTTTAGTCACAGGAATTCCAATTATTGTGTACGGCGCTGCATGTTGGGGTTTGATTTACAACTTGAAAAGACGTCGTGAATTGGGCATCTCCCCGAGATGTTCCCAAACTGACTTAAGGAATATACATCCTCTTTAAATATAAGATGACACCCCAAATTATAAAAGGGTGGAATTCTAATACAATTAATTGGGATGATTGTATAGACATTTACAATAGTTCAATTGAAGAGTGTAAAAATGAACAAAATATTAAATATGACAGTAAGCACCAGTTATTGTTATATGGTGAGATGGTAAAGATGAAATTACCTGGATTTTTTAATACACCTAATGCACATATACATCAAAAGGTACAAGATGCGATGAAAATGACAAATACTGCAAATGCTCATATGTATTTTAATATTAGTCGTAAACCTGGTAGTTTAGGTTTACATTATGACGAAGAGGATGTATTTTATTGGCAGTGTGTTGGAAAAGTTGTAGTAATAATTGACGATGTTGAATATTTACTAAACCCCGGTGATATGATTAAAATTCCAAAGTATGTTAAACACAATGTCGTACCTATAACACCGAGAATTGGTATATCTATGAGTGTTACATAAAGAATATAATTGTATCCAATATAGAATGCCTCTCGGTATCAAGAAACTCTCTTACGATGCTATTCTTCCAACTCGTGGTTCTGATGGTAGTGTTGGATACGATCTATACAGCAATGAAGACGCTATTGTTCCGTGTCAGGCAGGTAACGCTCTCGTTGGGACTGGATTAGCTGTGAGGATTCCAGATGGCTGTTATGGTCGTGTTGCTCCTCGTTCAGGATTGGCTGTCAAGCATTGCATTGATGTAGGTGCGGGTGTAATTGATCCAGATTATACCGGTGAAGTCAAGGTTGTTTTATTCAATCGTGGATTTGACAACTTTGAGATCAAGAAGGGTGATCGTATCGCTCAGTTAATTCTTGAGAGGTGTGAAACTCCTCACATTAAGGAAATTGGTCTCCTTGAGGAAACTCTGAGGGGTTCAGATGGTTTTGGCTCTACGGGAAAATAAGAAAAACATTAATAACATAAGAATGAGAAGTCCTAAGAGAGCGTAAACTGTAAAATTTACAGATGTATCTGCGGTTCCCTCACTCTCCTCCTCCTTCTCTTCACCCTCCTCCTCTTCAGGGGGTGGTTCACCGTAACACGTTTCATCGGTGCTAATAAACTTTTCAACTTCTTCTTCTGTACAAGCATCTGGGTCAGCGCAAAGGTTGCATTTTTCACCTTCTTTGCACTTACAACATTGCTTCACAATACTGTTTTCGGGAAATGTGACATTTTCAGATGGAGCCATATATCCCGAAGAACACTCATCTGTACTCACGGGGTGGCAACCTTCGGGTGCAATTTCTACACCGCGCATAGTTCCATCGTCCTGTTGAACTTCTAGATCACTAATAGCACAACTACTCATTATAATTAGTACGGATTATTTTTATCACAGAACCACATAGCTTCTTGTGTGGGCATAAAAAGCATACCATGTCTCATAGTCATAAAAAGTTTAGCCTTGTTTAGGTTGGGGTAAGACCATAAGAGCCACCTTTCCCAGTATTCAGCTCTAAAGAAATCTTCCCAATCTTCCTCTGTACTTTCTTTAACTCTTAACATTTCACGTTGTATTTCATATGGATCAGTCTCAATTCGCAACTCCTTAGGAATGATAGCACCCTTTCTAATAAGATGCGCACGCATGAGTCTGGGATTACCGTGATCTATATAATGCTCAACACCCTTTTGTCCGAAATCGATAGATCTCTGATTAGGTAAAGTCACCCTAAGTTTGTGGGTGACCGAGGGACTTGGTTTCAATACAACGTGCATTTAAATTGTCATAGATAAAGATTCTGAGATATTTACACATAGATGAAAAACTATGAATCCCTGGACTCTATTACTATCCGAGTTGGTGATTCTTCCAAAGAGAATGATAAACTTTCTACGGAGAGTAATCCAAAATATTGGTGGTTACACGTTTCCGAATGTCCAGGATCTCATGTCGTTATATGCTATGAAGGGGAAGTAGTTCCTAAAGAGACTAAGAGGGATGCAGCTGTTTTGGCTGTACATCACAGTAAAGCTCCATCCCAAAAGATGACAAAAGTTGATTTTGTTAGAGTTGACCAAGTTTACAAATATGTAAATACTCAACATGGACAGGTTCTAATTGAAGGAGACGTCACCAAACTTACTGTATTCATGAATAAGGAGAAACCAAGACTTGAAAGACTTTTGAAGAACTCGCTTAAATAATAATATCTAACTAATTTTAACGTATGTATAAGACAACATATGATAAATCCGAGTGTCAAACGGGTATAGTTCATATTGGCTATGGTAATTTCCATAGAGCTCATCAGGCCATGTATATAGATGATTACATGGAAAAATCCGGTGATCTTCGTTGGGGTATTGTAGCTGTCAATCTGAGAAACGAGGGATTTCGAGAGATTGATGATTACATTTTAAAGACACCTTCTTCATACAGAATTGTGAGGAGTCATCTTGACTACATTGATTGGACCAAGAATAGAACAATAGCTAAGCATATGCTTACTCTTCCGAGTGTTCATTTAATTACAGTAACTGTTACAGAGAGTGGGTATGCACCTGGATCTCCCTTATTTGAATATCTTGCGTGTGGACTTAGAAATAGAAACACACCAATAACAATATTGTGTTGCGACAATATTCGCCAAAATGGTAAAGTATTGGAGGCACAATTTTTAGCATATCTTTACCAAACAAATCAACATGAAATGGCTGATTGGGTGAGAGGTAATGTGAAGTTTCCCTCATGTATGGTTGATCGCATCACTCCGAGGACTACATCACAGCTTTGTGAGGAAATAGGGCGGAGATATCCACATTACATGCATAACCCGGTTCAAACAGAGGAATATTCCAAATGGGTAATAGAGGATAACTTTGCATCAGATTTTCCAGATTTAACACAAGTTGGTGTAAATATTGTGGATGATTTGGAGCCATTTGAAGAAACGAAAATTAGAGTGCTTAACGGTGGACATACATCTTTGGCATACCTTGGTGTTCTTTCCGGTTATCGTACATTTGATCAAGTTATGAATGACGAAAAACATCGCGAACATTTCAAGAATCTTCAAAACGAGGAAATTATTCCTTCTATTGAAATGGAAATGGATCTTCCATTTGATATACACGACTATGTAGATACAATTGAAGAAAGGTTTTCAAACTCTACAAACGTTGATGACTTGGAGAGGATTTGTATGAATGGATTTACAAAATTCCACACTTTTGTGGTACCCACGCTTCGTAAATGTCTTGAACATGGAAAACGTCCTAAACACATTTACAAAAGTATTGCGGCTTGGTATATATACGCGAGACGGTTTGCAAGGGGGTGTACAAAAATTCGTTACAATGAACCTAATTGGGTTTTATTGGAGCCCCTCTTAGCAGATCATAAACTGGATGCATTTGTTACTAATGAGAGATTGTGGGGAGATATTCCTAAAAACTATATTACATTCTCTAGGGATCTAAAATCTGTACTAATGTCACACACGTATGAAAGGGAAATTGATATGCTTGCCGATTAAAGTGGTTCTTCTTCTGGTACAACATTGGGTTGTTCTATTCTAAAAACACCCTTGGAGATGGCTGCCTTTATAATTTCTATACGTGTATTTGGAATTGTCCAATTATTATCAATCGCAACAGAAACATACTTTTGAACTACATCATTCGCAGCAATATTTGCTCTGTTACGAATAGCGTTGTCTGCCCATTCTTGGGGATCAGCCATTACAGTTCTGGCTGCAAGATGTTCTTCTTCCGACAGTGTTATACGAATTTCTAATGTAGATACTTCTTCCATATATACCGTAAAGAATTAATATTTATCGCCTAAATAAATCGCAAGCGTCGTTGAGTGGAGCTCGCTGCCTCCGTAAATCGAGTCGGCATGGACTTCCATAGCGACGTAATCTCCTTCGTCCAAGTAGATCAATACCTGAGCCGAAATCCCGCGCCTGCTACTATTCCCGGAGTCGTTTACGTGCGCTGCACCCCAACTGAACACAGACCCATTTCTCCACCATCGCGTGTTGGGAGCTGAGTCACCTGCTCCACCTAATCCCGTGAATGTGAATAAGTAATATCCCGGAAACCCCGGTGGAGCTGTAAACCGACCGGTGGATGAGTTATATAAACCGTTATCGTTGTATCCAATTACATTCCAAATGTATTGACCCACCATATTCCCCAATGGATTGGTGGTGGAATATACTCTCCCGCCATTCCTACCCACCATCGAGATGGGTCGGTCTGGGTAAGACTGACCACCGAAAAGTTTTGTTATCGTGCTAAGACTGCCTACATTAGACAGGGTTGAACCAGTAACGTGGAGGTTAGATGTGACATTTAGATTACTTACAGTACTGTCACATATAACGTGCAGATTACCCGTGACAGTTACATTACTCTCCGATGTATCCACAAAGAGTACAGGGTCACTCATCTATATTTAATCTACAAAATTAATAGTCAAACTTTGTGGTATTCCGTGTTGTTCTATGTGCTCTCTCAGATGCCCTATAGCTTCGTCAGCTGAGAGAGTTTCATCCTCCTCCTCACCGTCATCCGTTCTGGACCATTCTTCGTGGAGTTCAAGAAGAAACTGGTTAAGACCCGGATATTCCTCTTGCTCTGTATTAGTCGGTATATACCCCGGCATTGTCATGGGTTCATTTTGATTAACGAGGAAAGATGGTGGTTTCACCTTTTCTCGGATATCTTTTATCACATTGCATATCTCCACGTAATCACCTTCTGGAAGACGTTCCGCATTCTGATCAACCAAATCAATTAACTTATGGAATAGATCCATTTTGAGTTGTTTTTCATATTATTCGTATTTACTTAGGTTATTAATTTCCAAAAGCGACACCCGCCATACCATTCTTTATACGTAAAATGTTAAAATTCACGGCATACACGCGATGAAGGTTGTTACCTCCAGAAACATTGTTGACGAGAAGCTTGGCGTTATCTATGCGGCTGAAGTTTAGTGTGCCACTGGGCTGCGCCTTGCTCATGGAGAGGCAGAAAGGCCAAGAGTAGGTTGGGAGATCATCCAATACATCATCTGGGAGATCAGTGCAGTGCATTTGGGGAACAATGTTGTGATGATAGACATTGGAACTATTCTCAAATAGAGCTGTACCGTTGATGTAGAGAGAAGAAGTACCGAAAGTGTACTCATCATACCACTTCTGACCTGCAGCCGCACCGGAAATAAGGTGGATAGACTTCACTGGGTGGTTGAAGTAGCTGAGATCCATCTCGGTATCAGTGCTGGTAGCTGGCTGGTATTGGGTTTGGGTGAACAGAATCTCATGCTCGGTCTCGGTGAAATACTTCCTCTCATCGGTATCAACGTATATGTAGTTACCGTAGATCTTGGGAGTACCTTGGGGAGTGTAACCATCCCTGCACTTAATTCGAAGTTCCACCTCATGATATTGTAAGGCCACCAAAGGAAGAGCCTTGGTCCAGTCCTCACCGAAGAAGAAAGGAATCATAAAGTGATTCTGACCATGGTTCTCCTTGGCAACATTGGTAGTGACAGTGCATGAAGCCTTGGCAGAGTTATCGCGGAGAAGGGGGTTGTAAGCACCCTGGATGAAAAGTGAGTCAAGTTCCGAAACCTTCTGACCACCAATCCAGAGTTGGAAAGTAGTGGGGTTGGAGGCATCGGCGGAGAAGAGACCGTCAGTGTTGGTAGCAATGTTGGAAATGAGAGTATCCTCAACCCAAATGTAACTGAGAAGGTCACCCTTAGAACGAATGGGTACGGTAATCTCATTAGAGGCACCAAAGGATCCAATGTAGTCCATGCGCTCGGGCTTCATAGAGAAGTTAGTGTGGCGCTTGTAATTCTGACGAAAAAAACTGACCTGTGGCTCACCAGTGATGAACACATCCTGGGCACCTTTAGAAACAAGATCAATCAAAGCAGCTGACATATTTACTAATAAAGTATATTAAAATTTTCGGGCGTTAATAACACAACAAAGAAAATGGTAGTTTTTCAGGCACTTACATGGGAGGCTCGAGATGGAGAAGATGAACACTTGATTAGCATCTTTGGTAAAACCGAGGATGGCAAATCAGTCTGTGTTACTACCGCTTTCACACCTTACTTTTTTATTAAGCTTCCAAGTGGCGTGGATTCGCAAAAGGTTCAAAGAATTTATGACATTCTCGGTAATCAGTGCAAAGATTCTCTGGTTGCTTATTCATTGATGAAGTCTAAAGATGTCTGGGGTTTCCAGAATAATGAGGAGTTTGCATATATGAAAATTAACTTTAAAGATCTTCAAGCTCGCCGATTGGTTGATTCCTTTTTACGTAGACCACTTGATAGGAGTCCTGAACTGTATGAAATTTTCGGTGTAAGGAATGTTAAGGTCTACGAATCTAATTTGGATCCGGTATTGCGTCTTATGCATCGTACAGGTATTCAATCGACTGGGTGGCTTGATAGTGGTGAAAGATGTGTTCGTTCTCACATTGCGAATGTTGATATTGACCTCTTCTGTAACGATTGGACTACTCTAAAGCCAGTTGCCCGAGATGATATTGCACCATTTGTAGTGGCATCTGTGGATATTGAATGTAATAGTTCTACTGGTAAGTTCCCAGATGCAAATATTCTTGGTGATGCTTGTTTCCAAATTGCTATTTCTCTTTGTAAGTTTGGCTCTGATGAACCATATGACAAGACATGTCTCTGTTACAAGGAAACAGATTCAAACCTTGAGGGGTGTGATATTCGCAGCTATGCTACTGAGAAGGAAATGCTTGAGGCATTTCAAAAGTATTTACATTCCAAGGATATTGATATAATTACGGGATGGAACATCTTCGGTTTTGATATGGAATATATTTACAAACGTGCGCAAATTAACAAGTGCAATTACGACTTTTACAATTTGGGAAAGCTAAAAGATATTGATTCCCAATTGGTTATTAAAAAGCTCTCGTCAAGCGCTTTGGGTGATAACTTTTTGAAGCTTCTTCCTATGAGTGGTAGGTTTATTTTTGATCTCTTTCATGAGGTAAAGAAAGGTTACAAACTGGATAGCTATAAGCTTGATAGCGTTTCAAAGCTGTACCTTGGAGATCAAAAGATTGACATGGCACCAAAGGAGATGTTTGCTCGCTATAGGGAAGAAGATCCTGTTAAACTGAGAGAAGTTGCTGAGTATTGTATTAAGGATACTCTCCTTCCACATAGACTTATGAAGAAACTTTGTATTTTGTTGAACTTGGTTGAGATGGCTAAGGCAACGTGGGTTCCAGTTCCATTCCTTGTGGAACGTGGGCAGCAGATTAAAGTCTTCTCCCAACTGACTAAGAAGGCGAGGGAGCTTGGATTTATGGTTCCGACTATTCGTTATGGTTCCCTCCCTGAAGAACCCTACGAGGGTGCGACTGTCCTTGAAGCTCAAAAGGGGGCGTATTACACACCCATCACAGCCCTTGATTTTGAAGCCCTGTACCCCAGTATTATGATGGCTCACAATCTCTGTTATTCGTCGTATGTAATGGATGAGAGGAAGTATGGTAATATATCTGGTATTGAATATGAGACTTTCAAGATTGGCGACCGCACCTACAAGTTTGCACAGGATGTTCCCAGTCTCTTACCTGCAATCCTTTCGGAGCTTAAGCAGTTCCGAAAACAGGCTAAGAGGGACATGGCTGCAGCTACAGGTTTCATGAAGGAAGTCTACAATGGTAAACAGTTAGCCTACAAAATTTCAATGAACTCTGTGTACGGTTTTACAGGTGCTGGTAAGGGTATTCTTCCATGTGTCCCCATTGCTTCTACTACTACTTCAAAGGGTCGTTCAATGATTGAAGAAACTAAGAACTACGTTGAGAAGAACTTCCCAGGTTCATATGTTAGGTATGGTGACACTGACTCGGTTATGATTGAGTTTGATGTCGGTGATCGTACGGGTGAAGAAGCTATTGCCTACAGTTGGGAGGTGGGTGAGAGGGCTGCAGAAGAATGCAGCGCTCTTTTCAAGAAGCCAAATAATTTAGAGCTTGAGAAGGTATATTGTCCTTACTTCCTTTACAGTAAGAAACGATATGCTGCGAAGTTATGGACAAAGGGTAAGGATGAGAATATGCATATGGACTATATTGATGTAAAGGGTCTTCAACTTGTGAGACGTGACAATACACCCCACGTTCGAGAAGTATCCAAAGAACTTCTTGATGTAATTCTGACTTCAAGTGATCCTGGTCCACCCAAGGAGCTTGCCAAGGAGAGAGCTATTGAGCTTCTTTCGGGTGATGTACCAAATCAGAAGCTTATTTTGAGTCAAGGTCTATCCGATTCTTACAAAGTTGGGGGTAAATCTGTATCTGTAACAAGTTCAGAAAGTGTTAACATTAATCAATCTCATGTGCAAGTAGTCACTAAAATGAGACAAAGGAAACCTGGTTCAGAGCCACAATCTGGTGACCGTGTACCCTACCTTCTTACTAAGACTGGGGATCCAAAGGCAAAGGCTTTTGAGAAGTCCGAGGACCCAAAGTATGTTGAAGAGCATAACATCCCCGTAGATTACCACTATTACTTCCTCAATAAGTTTTTGAATCCTGTGTGTGACCTTTTAGACCCACTCTATGATAATGTCAAAGAGGAAATCTTTGGTGAAATCATTAACCAACATAAACCCGTAAAACCTCCCAAGCTTCCCTCCCTGAGTGGCATGAAGAAGGAGCAACTGATTGCTGAATGTAAACACCTTGGTTTAGAAGATACAGGTACACTCGCTATTTTGAGGGCTCGGCTTAAGGAAGCAAGAACAAAGGAGGATTCCGTTGAAGACTTATTTAAAAATTATAATCCAGTAGAAGTTAGGAATGAGTCTGTATGATAATGTTGTAAAGCTTATGGACGAATCTCTTGAAGAGCGTATAAATGTTGTGGTGAATGAGTATGCCGAAAAAATATCAAAAAAACATGGCATTCCATTGGAACAACTTTTAAAAGATATTCCAGAGTCTTATACGATTACTACGTGTAAAGGTACTAAAAACAATGGGCAGAGATGTGGGTTTAAGGCATTTGAGAATGGGTATTGTAGACATCACGCCTCACAGGGTCATCGTGTATGCCAAAGGGCATTTTCAAGTACAGGAAGTATTCATAATCACGGACCTGAGATCATGTTTGTAAGAGGGTGTCCCGGTTGTGAAGCTTCAAACGGGCTTATAGATTTGGGGGTTTAATATAACAATGAACAAAAACGATATTCTACTAACAGCAATAAACAAATTTTACGATGAAGAGAAGAATAAAACTATACTATTAAAAATTTTAGACAAGTCCAGTGGTATCAGCCTTCGCAATTTGGAATGGTTTATCACAAACTACGCTAAGAAGAATCACACCGCTTATCAGACTGGTGATGGTAAATTATTCACTGTTCATTGTGCATATAAATCCAGTCTTAACGGTTACAGTAAACAACTGTTTGATCCATTTTGTAGATCACAGAAGTTTGCATACACAGTTCCGGGAACATCTCATGAAATCCATACAACTTTGGCACAGTTGAATTTCATCAAATGGTGTATCAAGAATAATATTATTGACTATATAAACAATCACCGAGATACTCTATTTAGTAAGCAAGTGACATAAAACCATTTGAAAATACAAATGTTTGATAGCCTGTGTAGTACATATTTAATGAAAATGTTTCAGTTGTAATGTCAATCGGCTGTGAAGTATCCAATTTAACTTCAATATTAGTTTTATCGGATTGTAGCCAATAAAAATCCAAGTTTCCCGATGGTTCCACATTTATCGGATTCAACGAGAAACTATACGTATATACATTTCTAATTGGTCTTGCCAATCTTTTTTGGAATGGAATGAGATATTTGAAATATGAGTGATCTGTTTTTGTTACATTTGGAAGTTTATTTCCATTTATGTTGAAACTTGCTTCGGACATAAGAGGATAAAAGAATGTATTCTCACCTTGAAAATCGAGGGACGAAGAAAAATTGAAACGATTTTGGTACAAACGTTGACCAGCGACAGATGCACCGTATGGACCTATAGCATCACTTTCATCTTCAAATATTGTATTCCTTAAAAACCAGTGAATGCACTTTACAGGAATGTTAGGAACTAAGTTATTCCTTATAACGTCTCTATTTAGATCGCTAACAATCACGGGGTGTCGACGTACAAGATCTGTTATAAACGTCTGGTCTTTACTCGTCAGAAAGATTCTCTCTTCTGGACTTACAGTTATTTCTTCAGTGATTATATTAAACTGAGGTAGAGTTACAACGTCAGTTGTTTCTGTAAAGAACTCTTGTTTATGGAACTCAAACTCAAACTCTATTTTCTGTTTATAAATTGAACACACGGGGAAATAGGGTCTATTAGGACTATTTGACGAATATTCATCACTTGCAAACTTCCTCGAAAAGAAGAAGTGGATTGGAATAACCAAATCTGAACTATACCTCGCTACAGCAATATTGTCCGGTGCATCATCAAAGCCGAGGTTTCTATTTACAAGAAATCGATTTGCAACTTTTTCAGACATTTCTAAATAAAGCTCATCATATATAATACCCCAGTCATCATATATCTTCTCTACCTCAATGTCATCTACATACATTGTTACACTTTTGAGAAGATGTCTACCCAATTGATCCGCGTAGTTTCCATCGCTTATAGCGGGCATTGTTACACTCAAGTACATATTACTCAATAGATCGCCCATATTTCGCGGATTAAATTCAACTTTAATTGTTTTATTAAAAGGCCACCCCGGGGCTGCATTACCAGGTTGAATTACATTACGACTCCTATGATATTTTCTAAAATCGGAGTGAGCACGATTATTGGTATAATTAAAGAATGATTCTTCTGGATCATCGGAAAGCAAGTGAGTGTCTTGCTTTCCGATAGCTTTGAGCGAAATTTTCGCAGCTTCACCCATACCTATCTATTGTCTACATATTTTTAATATCCATTTTCCACATTTCAATGTGACTTGTATTTTTCATCACCTCAAGTTCTTCCTTAGCCTGTTTAGACTCCTTGAGAAGATCCTTGACAGATTCCTCTGTGTATTGCACAGTCTTGATGTTGAGAAGATAGTCATAAGTACCACCAATTTTGGGGAAAGTCTGTGCCAACTCTGCCTCCAATTCCTGTTTCTTACGTTTGAAGACCACGATATCACCTTCAATAACCATAGTGACAAACTTTGATTTGTATCCACACATGGTAGCCCTTGTTTCAAGAACCTTGATGAGGTGTGCCTTTCTCTTCACATAGTGATCTTCGCGCAGTTCCACAAAGTCCTTGAGAATCTCTTCCGGACTCGAGTATTTGTGGATTCCCCTCGTGGGGTGGAAAAGATGCATATTTGATACACGGAACGTCTTCCTCAATTTTAGATCCTTGAGGAGATCTTTTCCCGTGTAATCTTCAATTTCAAAATGAACATCCTCCGTTGTGGAATTATTCGTAAATCCACCAATCAACTTCTTTTCAACGAGACCTTCGAGATATTCCTTGTAATCCTGTGTCCAACGTCCTGGTGGTAATTCAGTGACCACGATATTCATCCCTTTCCAATTCCACACACCTTCCATCATCCATGTATCATCCTCCTTGTGTACTTTCCCCTTGAATCCCTTGAACCACGGTCTCATGGGTACAACTTGTTTTCCGTCCAAGATCCTTCCAATGTTATCCTTAATATCCCTGGGATTGAAGGGTGGGACATAACAACTGAAACCTGTACCAATACCTTCTGAACCATTTACGAGAACCATAGGGATAGTTGGCATGTAAAAGTCTGGTTCAATTGACCGTCCATCATCATCCAAATAGTTTAGAATCGCATCATCACGAGGGTCAAAGATCTTCCGAGCTTGCTTAGTCAGCTTCGTGAAGATATATCTCGTTTGAGATGCATCCTTACCTCCCATGAGACGGGTACCGAACTGTCCACAAGGTTCAAGGAGATTGATATTATTTGAACCCATATAATCATTTGCCAACTTCACGATCGTATCTGCGAGGGATACTTCACCGTGGTGGTATGAACTTTTTTCAGCCACAAATGCAGCCAATTGTGCAACCTTCATCTCATCTTTGAGATTCTTTTGGAAGCAGGAGTACATCACCTTGCGCTGGGAAGGCTTGAGACCATCCGCTACGTGAGCGATGGAACGCTTGAGGTCTGCAAGTGAGAAGTTCACGAGATCCTTATGAACAAAGTCAGTAATGTTCAACTGCTTCACATAACCATAAGGAACTTCAAGTTCTGTTGGATCTTTCGCGGTACTTTCAAGAAGCCACATTTTACGATCATCAGCCTTCTTTTTGTCAAATGCCAAGACAATAGACTTATCAGTCATGATGTCATGTTCGAATTTGACAGTGAGATCTTCAATTTGTTTGAAATACTCACGCGCCTCCTTAGAGGTTGAAGTACCGAGACCCTTGTAGTACTTAATGCGCCACCCCTGTTGTCCATTTCCATACCAGTTTCTGAATGCAGAATCTGTGTAAAATGACTTGGTTTGGGAAGCCTTCGTAGCCTTAATAATTGGTGTTACCATAGATACCACGAAACCCAATTTGAGGAGGCTCGGCCAGAAGTAGTGCAGTTGATTAAGGATCAGTCCTTTGATGTGCGAACCATCGTTATCCGCGTCAGTCATTATCATCAATCGCCCATATCGGAGCTCAGATACATCCTTATAGTCTCTTCCTTGTTGGAGACCCAAGATTTTCTTGAGATCATTGAACTCTTGATTCCCGGTCAACTGTGCAACTGATGCATCTCGGACATTCTTGCACTTACCCCGAAGTGGGAATACACCATAGTGATCTCTTCCAACTACGGATAGACCAGCGACAGCGAGTGTCTTTGCCGAGTCACCCTCTGTTATGATGAGAGTGCACTTTTTGGATTGATTTGTACCAGCCTTGTTTGCATCATCAAGCTTTGGGATACCTGTAATTTTTGATTTACGGGCTCCACCATCTGTCTTAGACAACTCCTTCATTTCCTTAAACTTTGAGAGTGCCAACAGTTCATCTTGAATACCAGTCTTGAGAGCATTCTTGACAAAGGTCTTATTGGGTGCAAACTTACTCCCAAAGTCTTGCACCTTGGAGGTACACTCAGACTTTACTTGACTGGAAAATGTTGGATTCTCCAGTGTTGCCCGAACAAAGATGTTGAAGGTATTCTTAACTTGTTGGGGCTTCAATTTAATCTTCTTAGCCATCTCATCAATGATACCAGAGGCAAGATGAGAAGCCACATGGTCAACGTGTGTACCACCCTTATTGGTGCAGATACCATTTACAAAGGACACTTGCTCAAGTCCGTTCTCGGATGGTCCTACACAGACAGACCAACGATCAGTGGTAACTGAACATAGATCTGTAACTCCTTCGTGCATCTTGGCATAAGCCTCAAATGTTATCTTGGGTAGAGCTTCACCTTGGAACTTGACTTTGCAGTTAGAGGTTGTGCAAATGTTTGCATCCCAAACACGCTTCTCAAAAATCTTGTAAATGTTAATATCCATATCCTTCATTCCAAAACGTTTCCAATCCGGTGTGAAAGTTATAGACACTGAAGATGTTGCAGCACTGTGCTTAGTTATTTTTGGTGGATGACACATGGTCATGTTGTTAGACCACTTTTGGGTATAGGTCTTCTTTTCTTCACCATCCTTGATGACCACAGAGAATTCCGATGAGTAAATATTCGTTAATTTGGCTCCGTAGCCGTTACGTCCTCCCACAATCCTCTTTTGGTTATCATCATAGTTTGTACTTGTGAGGAGATGACCAAATACAAGTTCGGGATTCCAGATACCCTCCTTTTCATGCATACGAACACTGATGCCTCCGAGAGGTCCATTGTTTTCAATAGTAACTGCACCATTTTCTTTGTCTACAGAGACAGCAATTTGGGTAACATTTTTGGGGTGCAGGGAGTTGCGATCAATGGCGTTGACGAGAATCTCGTCAAAGATCTTGAGCAAGGCTGGTGAATAAGAGATGTTCTTCTTTTGAAAGTTCTTGTTCGTGTTATTCAGCAGCCAATAGGACTCGTGGGTTTTATCCACAGGACCGACATAGGAGTCTGGTCTCTTGAGGACGTGTTCAACGTGGGTGAGCTTTTGAACGCTCTCCATACTTTCTTAGTTTTATTACTACTCAAATCTCTAACTTAGGTTTTTCCTTTACAATTATGACCACCTCCAATCAAGCCGTTATTTACATCATAATGATAATTACAGTACCACTCATCGCAATAAGGACATTGTTTTTTTGGAGTGTCTACCGCGCTACACATATATTGTGATAAACTTGAACATTTGCGTTCTATATTTTTTTTCAATTCCTCTGTCTTTATTTTTAATGCCGCTGCTGCCTGCATTTGACGAAGCAATTCCATACGACGCTCAATCTCTTCTTTACTTAATGGTGAAATCTGCACTTTATCAAGTACACCGAAGTTTCTAATTTCCGGAGAGTAATCCCAATCTAAATTTTCAAACTTATATCGCAAACTTATTCTACCTCCATAATCACATGTTTCTATAGCTTTACCCTTTGGTTGTATTCTACCTACGGATGGTCGGAGTCCTTCCGCTCTAATTATTTCCATTGTTAAATTGGCATCTACTCCCACAGCTCCAACACCACCATCTATCTTAGATACCGTTGCACCCTGGTAAATATACGCTTCATATTGAACCGCTATATTACTACAATTTTCTATAACGATTTTATTACGACATGGTCTTGTGATGCAACATAAAAAGCATTCGGTGACTGATGATAACATATTATCTAACGTTTAGAAACAATTTTTACCACTTTTTCTACAATTTTTATCACTGATACAGCGTAAGAAAACATGTAGAGACATTTAACTGTATGTCTGACATCAAAGGATGGAAGTGGAAGTTTTGGAGATTTCAACTTTACATGTATACGGCATATAGCTTCACAAGTTCTTAAATATTGACCTTCTGATATATGTTCTCTTGTATCATCAACAGTTGACATTATTGTATGTAGATCTTCATCTACTGTCATAACTTAACGTAATAATTTTTCTTTAGATACCTTAAGAGATGTATCTATATCTTATAGCCGCAATTTTCGTGCTGTTTCTGATGATGCAGAACAAGACTCGTGGTATGAACAAGTCGATTGAAAAATTGATTAGACAGTCCGCTCGATATGCCACAGCGGCGCAACAGGACAAATCTCCGGTCATTGCGGTTCTTCACGCAAATTACGCGGCAGCTTATCTATACGCTGTTAAGGATATTGCCAACGAATCTCAAATTCACAATGCCACTGGTATAGATGTGAAGAAGTTCAAAGAGCACGTCACAAATGTTCAGGATATGGTAACCAAGAAGACATCTGAAGAATGTCCAAACTTTGCTGGCGATGTTGACATTTATCTTGCTCAAATTGGTGGTGAAGTGGCATAGAGTACCTAAGTGATTATCAAATATGTTAAAAATCAACTAACAAAATGCAAATAATTCGTGACACTGTTTGGTCTGCCTGCCTCTCCGATGCGACGAGAATGTACCGCCTCGGAGAGCCAAATGAAAAATGCTACAAGTTGGCTGATGCCACTTGGAAAATGAAAATGCGATACAAAAAGATTGAAAATAGGAGAAAAGAGAACTCTTCTATTTTGCTTGATGCTCCACCCAAAGAGGCTGCAGTGGATCAAAGGACAAAACAAAAGATTTGTTGCGCTGTGACAATGGCGGGGAAGCCTTGTAGGTTCAAGGCTGTTGTGGGAGACTACTGTAGGAAACACAAAGTTTCGGATATTGGTATGGGGAAGAAGGTGGATGTAAACAGTCTATTGAGCCAGTTGGACGGAATTAAAATCACTGGCTAATATAAACAATGTACTTAGATCAGGAGACTCTTAGACCTGTAATAATAGCAATGGCTCTTTACCTTGCAATCGGTGTCATCGTTCCCAAAATCGCTAAGAAGCCCACTGGTGTCGGACCCGTTGATGATCTTGTTATGACTATCATGTCTCAGCAGGGTTCTTTAATGAGTGGTGCCATCCTTGTTGGTCTTATTATCTTCGCCACCAACTACATTCAACAGGAACTCCTCTAATATATTTTCTTTCCCAACAAGTTTCTTAGTATGATCGTGGTTCATATAGCGTAGTTTCTTATCGTATGCATCTCTCATGAACTCCAAGAGTTGGTTCGGATTTGGTTTACCCCAGACCATTCCTTTCTTAAACAGAAAGTCATCTTTCTCCAATTCTTGAAGTTCACACTCAATCGTATATGGTGTCTTTACATACTCAGGGCTTCCACCAAAGTTAGTTATAATGACTGGTTTGTTGCGCAAAGCTGCTTCAACTGGACCCATACCCACACCCTCTGATTTTGAAAAGCTTACGTAGCAGTCACAACTATCATGTAGTTTATCCATTTCTTCATCTGAAATCAATCCGTTAATAACTTCAACATTTGGTAAGTTTATTTTAACTTCATTGTTGCATGTGGCTTTTACTACGAGTTTCGCATTTGGTTTATTTAACCTAACAAAAGCTTCCAAAATCCCTCTAAAATTCTTTCTATCATCCATTATATTTCCAATATGATAAAATGTATAGAATGGTTTATTGGGTGGTGGGATGTGAGCATGTATGATAGGAAAATCATTCTCAGGGAACTGTCTGGATAGTACACGTTTACAGAACATACTTGGCACCATAATCTTTTTTGATAGTTCCATTATCATACCGTAATCTTCGTGTACGGTTTCTGTTTCACAAACTGTCATAAATGCTAATTTATTAACACGTGTTTTAGCGTAGTTTGCATACTCAATATGCGATTTGATAGGTAGAAGGAACAGCAGACCGTATTCACTTATGGGTAACTCAGTACCTATGTAGTGGTAAGAGGCATCATCAAAAACTTTCGTGTATTTGAAAGCATGTTGACCAATGCCACTTCCAAGTTGTGGACCGATTATGATCATATTAGGTTTAAAGATAATCTTTCTTTTATATATATTACAATGGACTCTATCCGCACAGAAATTGAAGCTGAGATCAAGCGCGCTCGTCTTGACAAGGGTCGTCTATATGACCTACTTCTAAAGATTATTGATAATGCCGAGACTAATGCTACCACCGATGACGATGTTCCTATACCCCAGGGTGAGAAGAGTGAGAAGGGTGAGAAGGGTGAGAAGGGTGAGAAGGGTGAGAAGGGTGACAGAGGTCCCGTTGGTGCTCAGGGTTCCCAAGGCACTCAAGGACCCCCTGGTGTTTGTAAGTGTACTTGCACCAAGGAGGCTACCAAGCCTGCTCCCAAGGAGGTTGCCAAGCCCTCTGCCAAGCCCGCTGCTAAGAAGACTACTGCTAACACTCCAGCTAAGAAGAAGGTTACATCCAGCGCTCCTTCCACCGTAGTTTAATTTTATCCCAGTGATAATCTCTCCTATCCTGAAGTGTATCCAGGAGTAACGCCAGTTTGAGTTCTGTCTCAACAATCGTTGCTTCACTAAAACCTTTTCCCATATCAACGTAGGCTCCGCATATCTCGTTGTATGTAGGGACTTCTACACAATTTTCAAACTTGTAAATAACTTCGTCTTCAACCATTTCTTGATATTATAACGTCCCTTTTAATATCAAAAATTTATTATACAGTGGGACTTTTATTAACCCACCACATAAAACCTCCAAAGAGGGCTGCTAAAACTGCTACGAGGAGTCCAAATGAGTACTTCTCTTTTGGGGGTTCTGGTGGTTTATCGGGTAACTTTTGAACATTTTGATTGAGGGTGTCTATCTTACCAAGAAGTTTCTCCAACGCTAGTAGAATTTGGAGTTCACGGTTCTTTGGTTTCTCCTTGACGTTCACAGTGGTAATTTCAAGAATCATATACCATCTAGAATCTGGGTGAAGTAACACATAATCGTTGTCATCCTGATTTTCATAAATTTTAAAATTGAGTTTTCTGATAGATATAGGATTAAAAAACGTTTGCTTTCGGTGAAACATCTTTCCTTGTTTATCACGTAGAATCGTAGTTGAATCTTTAGCGAAATGTCTTTCTAAAGGGACACGAGCTAGAATCTGACCATGACGTTCATCAAGTATTTGTGCAACTTTAGGAATATCTGGACATATAACATCTACAAATTTTGATATATTACTTGGAGAAGCACCTGGACTTGCTCCACCAATCTGTGTAATGTAAAAGTCAACCATCTTTATACCAAGTACACGGCTCATATCCTCAATGTGTGTATTTGACTCAAGTTTAAGATCCAATGAAAATACATTATTTGTACCATTTACAAAGTTTGAGTCAATTATAACATATTGTGTTTTCTTTGGTATATCGTCTAATGACATTCTGAAGTATACTGATATAAAAAATAAAGTATATAGTTTACATATGAGAAAACGACCCATACTTAAGCTTAGTGGTATTAAAGGATATTTAGATGAAATTCAAGATTCCGAACGTGGTGATTTCCAAAAAGATGGATACATTATTTGTCGGAATTTAATAAACCCAGTTCTAGCTAGAGTAACAGAGCAATATTGTTTGTTTGAGATGTTAAATGATTTTAAACCAGAATCGCATTCTGGTCAAGTTCCTAATACACATTCTGTTTATGGTGATAGTCTAACAGAGACTCTACTACTCGCCGCTCAACCCATAATTGAAGATTCTATAGAAACGAAATTATTACCATGTTATTCGTATTATAGAGTTTATAAACCGGGTGACATTTTGCATGACCACAGAGATAGACAATCTTGTGAAGTTTCTGCTACGATCACTATAGGGTATAGATATAATGATAAAGACGACAATTATCGTTGGTCCTTACATGGTTACGTGAATGGCGAAAAGCGTTATTTAAATTGCGAACCCGGGGATGCTGTTATTTATAAAGGTTGTGAGTTGGAACATGGAAGAGATCGTTTTGATGTGGGCGAATCTTCGTATCAGGTTCAGGTTTTTCTTCATTATGTTACAGAAAATGGACCATTTGCAGAAAAATATAAATATGACGGCAGACCAGAAATTGGTTGTATAAAAAAGTAAGTTAGTTGTATCGTATGATCCACTTCCCACCAATCGCAAAATTTACAGTAGGTCTTAATTCGACATTGACTACGATTGTTTGGATTGATACATATAAATTGATAAAACCACATAAAAAAAGAAAACATAAGTAGTATATAAAATGTACGCACAGGCTATCATTGGCACTTTTAAGTCCCAGGGTCCTCAATATATCATCAACATATACCGTTGGTTTAAGTCCGCTCTTTACGATGCACCTTATCGTCTCTGGCTCGATATTGAGCTTGAGAGAATTTTGATTGAGAGACACCTAAGTGATCTGGAAGATCTTGAAAAGGAAGACATAAAAATTAACTAATGTCAACTTACGTAATCCCCATCAACGATCTTTTTGCTCGCTCACAGCAGTATCTTGGAATACCAGGACTTGCCACCGACGAATTGAGGATTGCATTTTTGCAAGCTACGAACCCCTTGTGCCGTGACGTACAAGAAATTATTTGGAAAGAAATTTTATATTGTACAGTTCCAGTTGAGCCCCCACCCGCTCCAAAAAAATGTCCAAGATATTACAAGGGATACTCCAATTCTTTACCCAAAAACCTGTTCAATCCCCTGTAAATATGTACGATAAGATGGCTAATTTTCACGTTGTCCAGACGACTAACGAAGTTGGTGAAAAGAGATACATAGAAATACCGAAGAGTTCTTCTAATCTTCGTCGTGAAAAATTGGATTTCATTCTAAAAAAATCACAATCTATGTTGAATAACTGTTTAAAAATACAAAAAACTAATGACGACTTGTCCTATGATATCGTCAATTTGATCGACAGGGTGAGGCAGTCTTTATATAGGAAGGGAGACATCGAAGAAATAGTTGATGATTTCAGGGATATCAAGAAACGAGCTAAAAGTAAAGGTTCTATGTCAAGTTTTGATTTAACAAAGTGGAAAGATTAAAATATATAAGTATAATATAATGGGTCTTCAAGAGGACACAGAATTAGAAGAGAAATTGGAGGAAAAGAGACGAGAGTATTGCGAAGAACACCCAGAGGATGTGTCAGATAGGTGTAAAGATATTCGGGAGGAAGAAGAGAATGCACAAAAAACCCTTGAGGCGGGAATGTGGACAATGATGCTGTCCGGTATATCATCTTCTTTATGTTTCATCGTTACATTCGCTTTCTTGATGATGCGGAAACAAGGAAAAATATAGATAAGGAATAGAATTGTAAAAGAAGTAACAAAGATGTCCTATTCCTGCAAGCATCACGGAGTATTTCAACGACAAGCGTCGCATCGCATCTTTGAGCCATCCCGTGTCCAGATTAACTGTACACACTGCTATCGTCCTAATATCGTAGTCAATACTCATTCTGATTCAGAATCTGATTCTGATTCCGAATACGATCCACGCGATTCTGAGTCCGACTCTGATGTATCTTTTGTTTCAGAAGATGAGTCTGACACTGAGACTGAAGCGAGTGTTTCCGAAGATGAAGGCTCTGAAAGTGAGTCTGAGTCAGATGTTAACATCCGTGAAGTGAAACCTTACCATGGTCAGGGTTTCCGTGTATATTTTGACAGTGTCAAGGATCGTCGTCATTTTATGAGAGCTTTTGGTTTTAACTAACCTAAGTCTAAAAATAAACAAGGATCTTTTGCGTGATAATCCTCATGGACAAGTTCTACCCCCCTCTTAAGATTTTGATTTTGGACCCAGTTGATGAAGATGATGATATTGCTGAAATTGGGTCACCTATTAAAAGAGATTGAAGATACTTAGAAAAAACACGTGTTTTGTGTATAAGATGGAAGATCTCCAAAATGTGATGCGAGTCATAGATAAGAATTCCGATAAGTTACCCGAAGGGGATTATCTTGAATTATGTAATCTATTGAGGAATGTTTTCCGTAATGAAGAACGTAAAGTTGTAAATACCATTTTTAATTATGAAAACTTTGATTTATATGTACCCGGACAACATCCCCGTGTGACGGATTATTTTTTCGATAACTATTTCACTACTTCCATAAATCACGATAGAACGTTTCTCAGATCTCAGATTGCATATTTAGAAGGTGAACTTGAATATAGTAGACCTTTACGGAGAATATCAAAATATGTGAAGCAGGATGCACTTATACATTACTGTTCTATGAATGATATTAATATTGATGAATGTAACGAAGAGTCTCTCAAACAGTATAAGATAAATAATGGAACATACGCAGATGATAGAACTTTTAAGAAGTATATACATACGATTTGTAAAGGGTACATGCATATAGACAATATTTACAGAGTTATGTACTCTAATTTGATTCTCGATAGGATAGAACGACTTAGTGCGTGCTTAGATGATTTAGATGATTTGTAACCTAAGTCGGATGGGGTTTACTTAAAATCATATCAAAATGGAGGCTCTATCCAATGTCATGTCTTTGATTGATCAGAATTCCGAGTCAATCCCAGAGGGGGATTACTTGAAATTGTGTAATCTGATGAAGGTGCTTCACACCGCCATCCCAAAATCGCAACCGAGTGTTCCATTTTCAGCTCGCCCCCAAATACCTTTATCCCTTCGAGAAGATTCGGTGAGGGACCAACGAGCTTATGCATTTGCAGAGGAGCGTGTTTTACGTATCAATCAGCAGCTTAAGCGTCTCAAGATTCGGCAGAGGATCACTGTAGGTGTGAAGGAGGACGCTGTTCGTGATTGTTGCAGAAGATTAGGGTTTAACATCACTTACTATAGTGTTGAGGCTCTTCGTGAGAAGGGGGTGCTTATCCCAGACGAGCGTGCATTTTACAAGAGTTATTTGGACAAGGAGACTTGGTTTATGACTCAGAAGAGAGAGGAATTGTTGAGAGAGCTTCCCGCTTTGGAAGAACGGAGAGATGAAGCTCGTGCCACGATGTTGGAGACTTTTCGAGCCATAGATGCATATAGAGCTTTGCGTGTTTAAATGTGTAGCAATAATATTTGTAATTTTTAGATGAACCGTATTGCCATTGAACTTGATGAAGTCCTATTCCCCTTTATTAAACCTATGGCTAAATATCATAATAAGGAACTTCCCAAACATAGATATTTTCATTACCATCACGGAGATATCTTAAATGCGGGTGACCCTGAATGTAGAAAAATGGTGAAGGATTTTTTTAATTCGGATAAGTTTGATATGATCCAGCCTATCGAGGGTTCACAACCAATTCTTCGTCTTTTAAAACCTCGTTTTGAAAAAGTTTATCTTGTTGCTTCCCGTGGTAAGTACATGAGGGATAAGACGGAGGAATGGGTAGATTTCCACTTTCCAGGGATATTTGATGACGTGATATTTGCTGGTAGTTATTTACACCGCCCAGAGCTGGAGAAGATGGATCTTTGTGAGTCTTTAAACATTGACACACTAATTGACGACGATGAAATTGACTGTGCTGTATGTATGAATAACGGTATGAATGTGATACACTTTGCAGGGGACGACGAAGTGTATCCATGGTCAAGATATGATCAGTGGAGTGTTTTGGGTTGGCGTGATTTGTATACGAGGGTTCATAATTATGAGGAACATAGTTTAATTAAAATTGTTTAATATGTTGTTTTACACCACCACCTGTTTCCCCCCGAATATTCAAAAAGGATGTGTATAAGTGCACCTGCTATGAAATGTAAGAGGGGGGTTTCTATTTTAAAGTTCATCTGTTTAATACCAAAAATAAGCGCTGTATTCATAACACCTATAACAAGAGCTTCTATCAGGACGTTGGATACCGGGCGATTCATTATTATTATCTTGCAATATATTAATAATGGGAAGGGGACGGGGTCCGCCAAAGTCCAGTGGGAAGACCATCTTTATATTGTTCGTAGTACTATTACTATGTCTATCTTCGTCCGCTATGGGGGGTATGGGCTGGTTCGTATTCCTCAAACCCCCTGATGAAAATGGTAGGACTTTACCTGGAAAGTCTACGAAGTTTCTTTTAACTACAGATGGAGGTGTATGGAAGGGAAAGGACATGGCAGAATGTCGTGCGCATGCAAAAAATCTTGGATATCCAGCTGTTGGTCATCGTAATGACACAGACCCCAACGATAATTTAAAAAATACATGTTTCTTCTATAATAAAATTGAAAGGAATGATTTTACTGGTGATGAGAAGGATACAGTAAACACCGTTGCGTGCACTGACCCAACTCTTGATTGGAAGGTGTGTCGAAGGGTGGGTAATGCGATATCCGGTCATTCTGGAAAACATCTTTCACCTCAAACGAATGTTAAACACCCAGGTAATTCACTTGAAGAGTGTCGTGCTTTAGCTAAGGAGTGGGGACACAAGGGAGTGGGTTACAGAACTATTGGTCATGGTAATAACAACTGGAAAAATACATGTTTTTCATACACAGAGATAGAAAAGAGTTGGACTGGAAACAGGGATGATAGGGGTCATGTTTCTGCATGTACAGATCCTACAAAAACGTGGCCCGATTGTTAGCCCCCCTCCACCTAAGTCAAGTAAAAACCATTGAAAACATCAACAAATAATGGAGGAACTACGTGAAGAACTGAACAAGCTTCGTGAAGAGGTCGCCGAACTCCGGCTTCTTCACAAGCCCCCAACGAAGCGTGGGAAGGAGCCCTGTCAGGGTGTGACTGGGAAGGGTACACCTTGTAGGAATGGTGCTCTACCTGGGATGACTTGCTGTAGGATGCATTCTCGGGAGCCTAAGCCCGCCAAGGAGCCTAAGAAGAAGAAGGAGCCCAAGCCTAAGAAGATTCAACCTGAGCACACTCACGGTATCGGCGAGGAGCCCTCTGCCCCCTGTCCCCTGTGTGAGACTCACGGTGATGTTATGGATCCGGGGTTACCTGATTCTGGTTTTGAGGGCGCCGATGACCTGACGGAGAGGCTTAGGCTTCTCCTCCAGAGTGAATAAACTTCTGTGTATAACACAAAGATGGATGTTCGTTTGGAATCGTTTATGAGGACATTGGGAGTGTTTCTCACTGTTTTCTTCACAATTCGTTGGGGTGCTAAGAGTCCCATAAATGATGAGTTATGGATGACCCTCACAGCTATTGCTGCTGTACTTGCAGGGTTTCGTGTACCCTAATCTGAGGGTTCATGTAATGGGGTGTTTCAGAAGGTACTACAGGTACTACAGGGACTACAAGGTAAGATATATTTCCAAATGTTTCAAAATAATTTGAGATTATATTTTCTCGAAATAGTTTCAAACAACTTCAAGTTCATTTATAGAATGTAGTTAATTTCAATGCAAGATGAGACAGAGAGAGTTTTCAGGTTTTCAAAGTTTAAATAGTTTTGAAAACTTCGAGTCGCTACGCTCCAGTCACTGCCGCGATCCCTCTACACGCCGCGCGCCAACGTATGATATGTCTGCCTCATATATGCCTCGTTTATATCATGAACTACAGGAACTACAGGAAATATACCGTATGTTTAACAAATAAAAATCGCCTAAGTAATTTTATGAAATACTGAAACACATCAAACAATTAAACAGCACGTACAAGGTCGTCAATTGGTGATCAATTTGAACAAAGATGAACACTCAAATGGATGTGAGCCGCAAAATCATGGAAATCCTGGACGACAACGCTCAACAAGTTCCAGAAGGTTTCTATTTGGAGATGTGCAACCAATTAAAAAAGCTACACGTGGCACGACCACCTCGGCGTGCGGACCTTGAAAGGAGGGAATTGGAGGTGAGGAGGGCGAAAGACAGGTTGAACAGACAAGCCGTGGAGTTGAACAGCTTGAAGGAGCAAGTTAACAAATCCGTCCGAGATTACAACAAATATGTGGAGAATTTCAAGGAGAAGAAGAGAAAGTTGGATCAGACTGTAGATCGGATTCAGGTGAGGGAGGATTTCTTGAAGGGACGTGAACAACTTATGGAAGATTTTCGAGACAACATGACTCTCACAGAGCTTAAGAGGACACTGGGTCTTTACTAAAGTAGAATTAGTATTTAATAAATACAAGTCGCTTCGCTCCAGTCACTGCCGCGATCCCTGTCTCATTTACCCGTGGTTTGTGATTAAGCACGAGCCTGACCAAAACCTTACCAAATCACGAGAAACGCATAAAAAACGGTTGTCGTGTCCTGGGTTTTTTCAAATATCAGGGCAATTTTTTTTCTTAGCTATATATTGAGAGAAGAAATAGCCCTAAAAACAACCAAGAATTAGCCCTAAAATAAAGCCTATTTTTGGGGTGAAACCCCGAGGGCTACGCCCTCGTCTGCGTAGCAGACAAAAATAGGCTTTATTTTAGGGCTAATTCTTGGTTGTTTTTAGGGCTATTTCTTCTCTCAATATATAGCTAAGAA
>Ga0209308_10000393_pt1 | contig 44804 bp, 41 predicted proteins | sample COGITO_mtgs_1204_3_FD_184806 | JGI IMG/M metagenome (GOLD analysis project Ga0209308, IMG submission 184806) | Pelagic marine microbial communities from North Sea - COGITO_mtgs_120405 (SPAdes) (version 2) | ecosystem: Environmental > Aquatic > Marine > Epipelagic ... | reverse complement strand
TCTTTTTTCTAAATTTCGCATTTCTTTAATTTTTTTAAGCATCTCTGCACGATTTTTTAAAAAACTTTCTGATTGAACATCAATTTTAGATTTGAATTCTTTTGACATATTATTTCCTCTTTAATAACTCATTATATATTTCTTTTGATACTGGAACCTTTATATCTAGAAGCTGTTGGGCATATGCCTTTCCTTGTGAATCAATGTTAAGGCTAGCCATACCTCCTCCTCCCAATGAGTGCTTCAATAAAAAATTAAGTCCACAGATTCCTGGAGCTTCCCAGCAATGCACATCACCTTTTGCAACATGAGAAAAATAATTTTTAACAACCTGATTTGTTAAATAATTTTTTATAAATGAAAAATATTCAGGCTTTCTTGAAATAACTCCAATATTACAATGATCTCCCTTATCTCCACTTCTTGCAAAAGCGAGTTTATATAAAGGCACCTCATTTGTAAGTGATTTATTATCTAATGAACTATGAACAATTTCCTTTGTTAATTCAACATGATCGTCATAATTATTATCAATAAGTATTTCCATATTATTATTATCAATTTCAACTGATATGTTTACTTCTTTTTTCAATAAAAGAAATGAAAATAGTTTTATTGACGGAGATACTGAAGGTCTGGCTCCAAGCATATTTATAAACCCTGGAGTCATTCCAGTTGAACCTTGAGCAATTTCTCTAGATAGCAAAACTAATGCCTCTTTTTGTGAATGAGTAGCTATTATTCTCAATAAAACTTCTCTAGTATTTAGTTGTTGAGAATTATTTCCATACATTGCTTCGGTACCAATAATTGATACTTTTTTATCTGAAAAATCTTGCATACCGCTATCTTTTAACATCCTTGATACCTTCTTAAGAATTGCATCAGCGGTTATTTTTGCTTTTTGAGCTGCATTGATTCCACCTATTACAACAGATGCTTGGGTTCTATATCCATTAAGATATGTTGCTGAAACTTTATATGTTTCTGTTGGTGGCTTACCTATAGCTCCACTAACAAAGACTTTATCTTTCTCAATTTCTTTAATTGTTACATCTCTGAAGTCACAAACAACATCAGGTAAAATGTATGATCCTGGGTCTCCTATTTCATATAAAAACTGTTCTGCTACGGTTCCAAATGATATAAGGCCCCCAGTATTTTCAGGTTTAGAAACTGTAAAATCTCCATTTGAAACTACTTCAATTATTGGAAAGCCAATGTTATCAAAATCTTTAACTAAATGCCAATCTGTAAAATTACCTCCGTTGCATTGAGCTCCACATTCAATAATGTGACCAGCTAAACTACCGGCAGCAAGCAGGTCATAGTCTGTTGATTTCCATCCAAACTCATACATTAATGGACCTAAAGTTACAGCACTATCAACACATCTTCCGGTAATAATGATGTCAGCACCCTCATCAAGAGCTCTCCTAATTGGTTCAGCGCCTAAATATGCATTTATACTTGTAACTGATTTTGGCATTTCACTATTTGTATCTATATCTTGAACTCTTTTTTTAAGGAAATTATCTTTTCGATGAAATAAGTTATCACCTTCAACAATAGCAATTTTAAAGTTAAGTCCTTGTTTATCAGCTTCTTTAACTAAAGCTTCTCTGCAGGCAATCGGATTTATTCCACCTGCATTACTTATAACTTTTATTCCCTGTGCTTTTATTTCACTTAATAATGGTCCAGTTTGACTAATAAAATCAGTAGCATATCCTAGGTCTGGATTTTTCATTTGTGAGGCAGCTAAAATTGACATTGTTACTTCTGCTAAATAATCAAAAACTAGATAATTGAGCTCATTACTATTCACAAGCTGTGCAGCTGCATCATTTGAATCTCCCCAAAAAGCAGAGGCGCATCCAATTTTTATTTTTTTATTTTCTTCCATGCTTATAACTCTTTATAACTCTTTTTTAATGCCTCTTTAAATCATTCAACATAGTATCAATATATATTCTTTTTGGACGACTTCCAATTGCAGTTACTAGGACGTATGATGTAGAATCAATGGTTTTAGCAATTTTATTTACTGGAATAGTCCCATGTTGATTGGAACCGAAAATTAATACTTCGTCTCCATATTTAATATCATTTGATCCAATATCAATCATTAACTGATCCATACAAATCCTTCCAGTAATCTTCATCTCTTTATCCTTAAATTTTACAAATCCATCTACATACCAAGGGCGCGGCACACCATCAGCAAATCCTGCTTGTACTACAGCAATTCTGGTATTTTCTTTTGTAGTATATACTCCACCATAGCTAATATGAGTTCCTGCTTTAACATCTCTTATTTCTACAACGGGTGCAGTAAATGTCATTACTGGCTTAATAGATATATTTTGAGGAACTTCATCTGATGGAAATCCTCCATATAGTAGCATGCCTGTACGAATTAGATTAAATCGTGATTCTGGTAAGTTTAAAATTGCTCCACTGTTACTACAGTGAACTAATACGGGATTAATATCTAATTCTTCTGCAATTGTTAATACTGCATTAAACTTATCTAATTGAGATTTTGCATATGTTAAATCTCCTTCATCTGCAGTTGCAAAATGAGAATATAGTCCCTCAATTTCTATGTGATCAATATCTCGTGCTTGTCTGAAAAAATCTTCTGCATGATTGTGATCTACACCCAATCTTGTCATCCCAGTATCTATTTTTAAGTGTACCTTAAGTGTATGTTCTTGCACATTATGTTGTTTTAATATTTCTAAATCATCAAAAGAAGAGATGTTTAAAGTAAGTTTATGTTTTATAGCGCTATCTATACCATGAGGATTTAGCTTTGAATAAAGTAAAATGTCTGATTTGACTCCAGCTTCTCTTAATTCTATACCTTCTTCAATTGTAAAAACCGCTAAGTATCTAACTCCTTCTTTTTCTAAAGCTTTTGATACTTCGACAGAACCATGACCATAAGCATTAGCTTTTACTGTAGCCATAATAGGAATATTGCCGACTTCATTACTTAAAAGATGATAATTTTTCACTAATTGCGTTAAATCAATATGTACTTTTGGTCCAATATAATGCATTAATGCGCCTCATACCAAGATGGACCAAAGCCACAATCAATTTCAATTGGGACATCTAACTCAATTGCATTTTTCATATTTTTTAATACCATTTCTGATATATAATCTACTTCATCTTTATGAACCTCTAAAAGCAATTCATCATGAACTTGTAAAATCAATTTTGATTTTAAATTATTGTCTTTCAAATCTTTATATATTTTAATCATTGCAATCTTAATCATTTCAGCTGCCGTTCCTTGAATAGGCATATTAATAGCCATTCGCTCTGCAGCGTCTCTTCTAATCTTATTTTGACTATCTGAATCCCAGACAGCTCTCTTTCTTCCTAAAAGTGTTTGTACAGACTTCTCTGACTTAATGAGTACTTTAGATTTTGCGATATAATCCTCTATGCCTTTATATTTATTAAAGTAAGCATCTTTTATTTTCTTAGCTTCTCCAAATGGAACATCTAGCTCCTGACTTAGTCGAAATGGACCTGCGCCATACATAATTCCAAAATTTACTATTTTGGCAGTACGTCGCATCTCAGGCAATACATCTTCATCCTTATCTATACTAAAAATATTCTTTGCTGTAAATGTATGAATATCTTCTCCGTTGTTTAAAGCCTGAATGAGTGCTTCATCTTGACTCAAATGTGCCATAACTCGCAATTCAACTTGGGAATAGTCTGCAGAAAAAATTTGGTAATCTGAGGATTGAGCTCTAATAGCTTTCCTCACATCTTTTCCATCTTCTGTCCTTATAGGAATATTCTGAAAATTTGGACTACTTGAAGAAAGTCTACCAGTAGCCGTCATAGTTTGATTAAATGAAGAGTGTACTCGATTAGATATTGAATTAATGTTAGTGGGTATTGGGTCAAGATACGTATTTTTTAATTTAAATAATTTTCTATACTCCAAAACTAATTTTGGAAGCTCATGCTTATGTTTAAGTTCTGATAAAACAGCCTCTGCTGTGGATCGTTTTTTAATCATGGGTAATTCTAATTTATCAAACAGTATCTGAGCAAGTTGTTGAGAAGAATTCACATTAAAATCTTGGTCCGCTAATTTTGTAATTTCATTATGAAGGGCATCAATTTTTATACCAATTTCATCGGAACGTATTGCAAGGTAGTCTTTATCAACGAAAATTCCATTAAACTGCATATCGATTAAAACAGGTAGCAAATCAATTTCAATTGCCATGAAATAATTATATAATTTTTGATTTTTTAATTCTTTGAGAAAAATTTCAGTTAATTCTATAACGACATCGGCATCTTCTGCAGCATAAAAGGATATATCTTCTAAGGTAACTTGGTCCATTGTTATCTGATTTTTACCTGATCCAATTAAATCTTTTATAGGAACCATCTTATAGTTTAAATGAGATATAGAAAGATTATCTAACTTATATGACCTAGCATTTGGGCTAATCAAATGTGCAGCAATCATAGTATCAAAAGCAATCCCATCTAGATTGATACCATATCGCTTCATTATTAGTGCATCATATTTAATATTTTGACCTGTCTTAGGGATATCTGGGTTCTCCAATATAGGTTTTAGGATGTCAATAGCGGTCTGAAGGTCATCATCGCCAAATAAATTATCTTTCTTATCTTTGAAGCGTATTGGAACATATACTCCTGTATCTTTTTTCATAGAAAAACTAAATCCTACAATTTCTGCAACCATAGGATTAATTGATGTAGTTTCAAGATCAACAGATAGCCATTCGTTTTCTTTCACTGAGCTAACAAAGGATGTCAATTGATCTATGGTTATAAGATTACTATAACTTTTTTCTCGTTTTACCGACTCAATATTTATTGATTCATTTGAACCAATTTTTTTGAGCAATCCTGAGAATTCTAATTCTTTAAAAATATCTTCCAGTTTACTAGAATCCATTTCTTTTTTCTCAAAATCATTGATAGTAGCATCAATTTTTACATCTGTTAGAATGGTTACTAATTGCTTACTTAGCAAAGCATTGTCTTTACTATTTAATAGTTTTTCTCTCATTTTTTCATTGCTAATATTATCGATCTCTTCATAAATATTTTCAATAGATCCAAAGTCTTGTATTAACTTTTTTGCTGTTTTGGGGCCTACTCCTTGAACGCCAGGAACATTATCTGAACTATCTCCCATCAAACCTAATAAATCAATGATGTGCTCAGGACCAACTCCCCACTTTTCTAACACTTTTTTCTTATCAAAAATTTCTTTTGCGCGCTTTCTTGCTTGAGGAGCATATAGGAATGTTTTATCATTAATTAGTTGCATAAAATCTTTGTCACCACTTACAATATTGCACTGGAGATTTTCTTTATCACACATTTTTGCAACCGTTCCAATAATATCATCCGCCTCTACTCCACCCACTCTTAACATTGGGATATTCATTGCCTCCAGAAGTTCCCATAAATATGGAAGTTGTGTTTGTATTTCATCAGGCATTTCAGATCGATTTGCCTTATAGTCTGTGTAAAGTTCATGTCTAAAGTTTTTACCTTTAGAATCAAAAGCTGCGACAAGATAATCTGGCTTTTCATCTTCAATTAATTGAAATACTTGATTGGCAAATCCAAAAACAGCACTAGTCGGTGTACCAGCAGTATTTGTTAGTGGATTTCTGATCAGAGCATAGTGCGCTCTGTATAAAGTGGCATAGCCATCAATAATGAATAATCTTTTTTGTTGTTTAGAACTCATAATTTAGCGGGTATTATAACCCGCTAAATTATGAAAATAAGACGTTAGAAACTATATGTTAATGACATTCCAATTTCTCTTGGAGGTCCAAAAGATTTGTATAGCTTCTCTTCAAATGGAGGTTCTAAAGCAAAAATGAATCCTCTATCTGCGTAACTTTCATCTAGGATATTCTTTGCGTAGAATCCTAAATCAAATTGATTGATTGAATGAGTGTAATATGCATTCAATAAGTGATATGGTTCTGACTCAAATTCATCATGCGCAAATACAAAACTATCTTTTCCTGAAATTTCAACCATCAAGGAATTGTTTAAAGTGAAATCATAGTTAAATGATAGACTGTAATTCCAATTTGGTGAATGTGCTTTTTTACCGTGCGCATGTCCTGCATGATCATCCTCATCTCCGTGATCGTCATGACCGTCATCTCCGTGATCATCATGATCATCATCTCCGTGGTCCTCATCATGGTCATCATCGCCGTGATCTTCATCATGGTCATCATCGCCATGTTCATCGCCATGTTCATCGCCATGTTCATCATGACCACCCAACTCAACTTCAGAACTCAATAATCCTAAAGTAGCGTTAATAGTAAATTTATCAGTTATTCTAAACTCACCCATTGTTTCAGAACCATATTCATAGCCTGAATCAGCATTCTTCTTAAAGAAAGCAAATGCATTAGGATTCATTGGATCTAACTGTTCACTTGTTTCATAAATATGACCATCATGCTCTAAGTAAAACAAAGAAGTAGATAACTTCATATTATCTGTATACCATCTTACTCCAGTAGTAACATCATGATAAATTTCTGCATCATATGTTTTTTCATCTCCCTCTAAATAAGGATTCTGATTTATACCTGCAGGATGATATCCTCTAGCATAATAAGTAAACCAATGAAGATTTTGAGCTGGATGTAATTCATATGAAACTTTAAATGAATTATCGAAATCGCCATCAATTTCAAAGCTTGCGCTTCTATTATTGAAATCGTCATATAACATATCTCTCTTTTCTGATCTAAATCCAAAAGATAGTGTTGAATTGTTATCAAAATTAACTGCTAATTCACCATAAACAGACTTTGAAGTGATATCATAGCCAGAAGCTAAATCTGTTGCAGAACCTCCAAAAATATATCCTGCGCCATCAGTTTTTTCTTCATAGCTTGAATGATACATTCCAATCACATAGTCAAATCTATTGTCATTGGCAGAATTTGATCTCAATCTAAAATCAACAGTTCTTGTATCGATATCTCTATCAAAAGAATCAAAGAAGTCGTAAGTCCTTGCATCAAATTCAACATGTTCCTCGTCATGATGATCGTCATCATGATCATCTCCATGGTCATCATCATGATCGTCATCTCCGTGATCATCTCCGTGATCATCATCACCATCATGGTCATCATGATCTTCATAATCCAACCAGAAGTCATAATTTCCCCAATCAGAATCATAGCTGTGTAATGTTTCATTATTAGACATACCAATATTTAAGTCAATGAAACCTTCACCTACATCATAGGTGTAGTCTGCTATAAAAATCTGCGATTTTTGACTGTCTTTTCCTGGATTATCTGAATAAGTAATATTATCAGTATTATTGTCTGGAGCCCAATTATCATATCCATTATCAAAATCAGAAGAGATAATTGTATATTTTTGAGTAAGATTATTTTCATCTTTTAGAAGCTTTGCTCTAAATGATGTTTCATCTCTATTTGCAGATGCATAATCTATGCCTGAAGCAATATTATCTTTATATCCATCTGATACATTAGAATGACCAACTAATCTTAATTTCCAACCATTATCAAGAGGTAGGTTATAGACAAGTCCATTTGTGTAGGTATTGTATGAACCAAACTGGCTCAAAACATATCCTTCTTTTTTGTCTGTTGGATCTTGGGTTTTAAAATTAATCAAACCAGAAGATGCTGATGCACCAAATAAACTAGTTTGAACACCCATTAGCACTTCTACTTGTTGCATATCAAAAAGAGGTGTAATCATACCTAATTCTGATAAGTCCATTCCATCCAGGACTAATCCAACATAAGTACTTGGAGGTCCTTGGTCAGCATATCGACTTACGTTGCCCTCTCCTCTTATTTGGAAATATCTTGGTCTAGATGTTCCACCTGCATAGTTCAAATTTGGAACTTGTTGAATCAAGTCTGAAAAGTGTTGTCCTTTTCTAACTTCAAGCTCATCATTGAAAATCATTGCTGAACTAGCCAAATCACCTTCATTGACCTTACGAAGTGATGAGTAAACTTTTACTTCATCAAAAGATAAAGCCTCTTTGACAAGCTTAAACATCATGGACTGATTTAATAGTCCATCAGCAGTTGCATTTTTGTATCCAATAACAGATACTTCAACTGTTCCATTACTGCTAACACTTAGGACAAATTTTCCATTGTCATCTGTACTGGTTCCAGCAATGCTTGTTCCACTATCATCAAGAACAGATACATTTGCATCCTTTAGAGGAAGACCTGTTTTTTTATCAACGACTAACCCAGTAATTGTTGACTGAGCAAAAGTCATGCCGATAAATAGTAATGTTAATATAGTATTTTTCATTTTTTTTCTCCTTAAAATGAATTTAATAAATTTGATACCCTTTCGAGGTATCGATCAATTGAATATTTTACTTAGTAATTTAAGCTTGAGGTGGAGACTTGTTCGAAATACTATAGATATTATTAAATAAATACGATTTGTTCTCAAATAAAGTCGAATTAAAAGAGAAGCTATTTATAGCAATGGAAGCATTGTCTACAATAAGACTATTAACACTTAGATTACATATATCACATTCATATGTGTCGGTGTTTACAGATTCAGTAGAATGTTCACGTAAATCATGACCCAATGAGTTTAAATCATGACTATGCACATGAATATTCATGAAGAATATTCCAATTGTTACTATATATGAAATGTATTTATTCAGCATTTTTTATATTGTCCTTCCGCTAGCATTATCTAGGTCAAGTTATAGGGTATTTTCTCAGCAATTGCACCCCTCTTAAAAAATTTGTAAGTTGGAATCTATGAAACAAGAAATTACAATAAAAGCATTTTTTCTCAGTATAATCTTATCTATCGTTCTCTCGTCTGCTATGGCTTATTTGGGACTATATGCTGGAATGACAATTTCTGCTTCTATTCCTGCTGCAATTATGTCAATGGGAATCTTAAAATTATTTCGTGAGTCAAATATTCTTGAAAATAACATTGTACAAACCGCTGCATCAGCTGGAGAATCACTAGCAGCTGGGGTAATTTTTACGATTCCTGCCTTATTATTAATTGGCTATTGGGATACAATTGATTACTGGGAAGTCACAAAAATTGCAATGGCTGGTGGAGTTCTAGGCGCACTCTTCACTGTACCATTGAGACGTGCATTAATTTTAAAAGCAAATTTACGTTTTCCTGAAGGGGTTGCAACGGCCGCAGTATTAAAAACTGGGCATGAATCAGATGCTAAAAAATCGAGTGAAAGCTTAAAATTAATTGGTTTTTCAGCTCTTATTGGCGGTATTGTTAAGCTTGGAGAATTGGCATTTGGAATTTGGTCTAGTGCTGTAGGTGGAGCAATAGCTATTAGAGGCGCTATTTTTGGAATGGGAGCAAGTCTTTCTCCTTCTCTTATTAGTGTAGGGTATATCGTTGGTCGAAATATTGGAATACTAGCATTTTCTGGTGGATTAATTTCATGGGCAGTAGCGATACCTATTTATTCTTATTTATATGGCTTTGAAGGAGAATCATTGTTTGAGGGAGCAAATATTATTTGGAATGCAAAAATACGTTATTTAGGTGTTGGTGCAATGGTAGTTGGTGGAATCTGGTCTGTTATCCAATTAGCAAAACCTCTTGTTGAAAGTATACAATTGAGCTTAAAAACATTGGGAGAAAGTGGCGATGATATTCCACTGGAAGAAAGAGATTTACCTGTTAACTATGTCTTTATGGCTATTTTGTTAATGCTAATTCCAATATCATTTACATACTTTGATATTATTTCATCTTGGACTTCAGCAATAACACTATCTATTATTATGTGTGTATTTGGATTTTTATTTTCTGCTGTTGCAGCTTATATGGCAGGAGTAGTTGGATCTTCAAATAACCCTATATCTGGTGTAACAATTGCTACAATACTTTTTAGCTCATTGCTAATTATTACTTTCTTTGATATTGATTCTTCTAAAGGAGCTGCTGCTGCTATTTTAATTGGCGCTGTAGTATGTTGCGCTGCTGCAATTGGTGGTGATAACTTACAAGATCTTAAAACCGGTAATATTGTTGGAGCTACACCATGGAAACAACAAGTAATGCAGTTAGTTGGTGTTGTTAGTTCAGCTCTAACATTAGGAATTGTCTTAACGCTTCTACATGAAGCTTATGGTATAGGAAGCTCAGACTTACCTGCACCTCAAGCAGTATTGATGACTAGTGTAGCAAATGGTGTATTCTCCGGTAATCTAGAATGGGGCATGATTTATGCTGGAGCAGTATTGGGTGTATTAATCATTATGCTCGATCAGTATCAATTAAAAAGGGGGGCAGAATTTAGAGTTCCTATACTAGCAGTAGCGATTGGTATTTATCTTCCTATTGAATTAACTCTTCCAATTTTTGTTGGTGGAATGCTTAATCATTTTGCTGGAAAAACTGCTTCTGAAACAGGAAAAAATAATGGCTTATTGCTAGCTTCAGGTTTAATTACAGGAGAAGCATTGATGGCTATATTTATTGCGATACCATTATTCTATGATAAAAATTTCTGGCCTGAGTATGCCTTACCAGCTCCTTATAATGACATCGTAGCATTAGCTCTAATATCAGCTATTATTGTTGGATTATATCGAGTAGCAAAAAAATAAACTATTAGTGTCCAGATATAATAAAATCAATATCCTTCTTTTTTAGCTTCTCAGCATGCTTTTTAATAGAGTTATACGATTTAATATTACCGCTTCTGACGTAATAAATCATTTTTCCTCTATTCATGACCTGACTTACTTGAATATCTCTTAAGCCATCTTCCACTAAAGATTCTTTCAAAATTTCTGCGCTGTCCTTTTTGCTATAAGCACCGAACTGTATAAACCATACTTTATTTTTATTTGTGATAGTTTTTGATTTTTTTGAAGATACTGATCTATTCAACTTTTTTTGATAGATCCTTAAAGAGTCTATTTGACCAGCAGCTGTTAGAGATTTAAAAAATAAATCCCTTGTATCCTCCGTTACTAAATATCCCGGTGCATCGAGATTAAACTCTCTAAATAAAGCTGAAGCAGAGATATATGAACCTATAGCATAATTGAGCTCCGCTTTCTTCAGTACTGATAACCAGTAATAATCGGACTTGCTATTTGATTGAATAATTTTGTCATAAATTTCAGAAGCTTTATCTGCATCGATAGTATTGATAGCTTCCTGATACAGAACTGCTGAATCTGTTGTTTGACTAAATAATATGTTTATAAAACAAACTAATATAAAAATCTTTTTAGTTAATATTTTCATTCTCAATTATATCATTACAAAAGCTTGATAAAGCTTTTCTTATATCAAAACTATCTGAATCTATTTTCATGCGGTTTAATCGTATTACATATGACTTATTAGAACTTTTTGAGTGGTAGTCAAATCTTGGCATAAATTTTTCGATCAATTCTGAAGCTTCATCTTTTTCATTTTTCTCAAGATAAATATCTATTAATCGATTAAAGGCATAACTATTGAAATCTTGATCTAAAATTTTTATATATAAACTCTCTACATCATCAAATCTTTTCTCATCAAATAAAATATGTTCAATTTTTTTAAAAGCTGTAACACTTCCGCTTGGGTTAGCTTTAGAGAATTGAATAAGATACTCCATTGCTAAATCTGTATTATCGATATGGTGCGAGGATAGCTCTAAATAAGACTCACTATACACATAATCTCCTTTGATACTTTTATTTAAATAGTACAGATAATTTTTTTCATTTTTTTTATCTTTATAGTCCATAGCAACAAAGTAATTTAGCTTCGATTCATCTCTCTTTTTTATCTCAGGGTAGTACTTTATTAGTTTTTTTTCATATTCAAGAGCGTCATTCCATGACCTATTATCAGTGGCAATGTTTTTTAACATTCCTAAGGACCATTTATTTTTTGCATCTATTTCTAACATCTTCTTAAACTCATCTTCTGCTCTAACAGTATTTCCAAGGTCTAAGTAATCTAAACCTAAGGCTTGATGAATCTGAATTTTTAGATCATTCGATAACTTTGGTCTAACAATAATAGTTTGATGAATCTTAGTAGCCTGATCAATATCTCTATCTCTTAGAAGATTTCCTAAAAGTAGATATGCCTCTGTATTGTTTGAGTCTTTAGCTATAATACCTTTTAAGATTTTATATGCTTTCTTATGATTATTATCAATAATTGCCTTTAAGGCCTGATTATATACTTCAATATCACTTGGTTGTTGTGATGGTCTTCTATTAATGAAGTAGAAAGCAAGGACTGCAATAAAAATGAGAAGGAAATAAATAGTATTCAGGATACTTACTCCTTTTCAGTGAAACTAAACTCTTCGCCAACAGCTACATTTCGTAGGCTATCAAGCTCTTCTGAAATTTCTTTATTAGTCTTGACAAGATTTGATATTTCTGATCGATAAGAAAATACAGATTTCAATGAAATTACATATCCAACCACAACACCAATCATTATAAATACTATATAAAATATAAATCCAGGTAATGTTATATCATTTTTGAAAAAATATATTGTAATAGGATTCATATTCAAGTGAAATAACCAATATGTTCCTCCCAATGCACCCAATAAAAATAATACTCTTAATACTCTAAACATTATGCTCCTGTTATTTCTTTTCCACGTAAAATTACTCCACTAGCCTCTGTAATCTCTACTGGAATAATATCCTTAATTTTACTATGATTTTTTTCTACAATCACCCATTCATTTGAATCCGTTCTTCCAGCCCAATGGTCTGCAGATTTCTTACTTTCTTTTTCTATTAAAACTTGTTCAAAGTTTCCAACTTTTTGCAAGTTCAATTCAAGGGTATGCTTTCGTTGCAATATGAGCATCTCATCCAATCTATCTTTCTTAACTTGTTCTGAAATTTGATTTGAAAATTGCTCTGCTCTTGTATAAGGCCTAGAAGAATATTTAAAAGTGAAAGCAGTATTAAATTTAATTTTTTCCATCAAGTCTAACGTCTCTCTAAACTGTTCATCAGTTTCTCCTGGAAATCCTACTATAATATCTGTGGATAGACCGCAATTAGGCATGATTTCTCTTATTTTTTCAGCCATATAATAAAAATGTTCTCTAGTATATGTTCGATTCATGCGCTTTAGCAACTCATTTGATCCTGACTGCATCGGGAAATGAACATAGTTGCAAATATTATTTCTTGATGCCATAACCTCTAGTAGCTCCACATTAATGTCCTGTGGATGAGGAGATGTATATCTAATTCTTTTAACACCTGGGATATCGGATACTGCTAATAATAAATCTGCAAAAGACTGTTTTTCATGCTTATAAGAATTTACGTTTTGCCCTAAAAGTGTTATTTCAACAAAACCTTGATCAACTGCCTTTTTTACTTCTGTTACAACGCTCTCAACGCTCCTACTTCTTTCTCTTCCCCTAGTAAAAGGTACAATACAAAAAGAGCAAAATTTATCGCACCCTCTCATAATAGAAACCCATGCATTAAATGTGTCTCCTCTACTTGGAAACATATCTTCATAGACTTCATATCTTGAAAGCTTAGTATCAACAATACTCTTCTTTTCGGTAAGATGTCTATTCATAAGTTTTGGAATATTTCTGTATGAATCAGGACCTAGAATAATATCAACATATGGCTTATTCTTTAACAGGTCATCCTTTAAATTTTGAGCCATACATCCAAGCACTCCAATAATCAAGTGTGGCTTTGAACGCTTTATCTTATGGAGATTTCCTAGACGCGAATGAACTTTCACCTCTGCATTTTCTCTAATTGCACAAGTATTGAGGAAGATTGCATCAGCATCATGTAAATCTTGTGTTTTTTCTAACCCTAAGTTTAACAATATCCCTTCTACAAGTTCAGAATCGGCTGTATTCATTTGACAGCCATATGTCTCAAGGACAAATTTTTTAATGGGCAATGGTTGCATTTATTTGATATTTCCTGTGAAGAAATGTTTTATTGGATCTACGGTCTTTTTATTTTTATGAACTTCATAGTGTAAATGAAATCCAGCAGCTCTCCCACTATTTCCAGACTTACCAATGACATCGCCACGCTTAACTTTCTGACCTTTTTTAACCTTAATCTTATATAAGTGAGCATAAACTGTTTCATAGCCATATCCATGATCAATTTTTATATATCTTCCCCATCCAGAATCATATTGAGCCTTTTTTACAACTCCATCTCCAGTAGCTAGCACATCCGTATTAAGATTTACCGCAAAATCTAGACCAGAGTGCATTCTTCTTTTTCCGTCGATAGGATCTGTTCTATAGCCATATTTTGATCCAACATACCCTTTAACAGGTGAGATGGATGGAATATGCGAATACATTTTTTCATTAGATTTAATTTTATTAAAGATAGCACTATAACTATCTTTTTCAACATTCACAGCATAGGATAGTGAATCAATTTTATCTTTTAATTGAAATAAAATACTTGAAGGGTCTTTATCTTCAATAGTTATTTCTTCTACAGAACCTCCAGTACCTTGAATCTTAATATCCTCACTTAGAGGTGGTATAGCAGCATATGTTCTAAGCTCTTTATCTCTTTCTTCAATTAACACTAACTCTTGTTCAAGTTCAGCTATTTTAGTTAAAAGCTCTTGAGATACATCTGCATATTTTTCATCTGTTTCTTTTAATTTATCTTTATAATACTGACTAGAAAACTCTAAAGACAGATAGTAATTAGCTCCAATAAAAACAAAAACAATTAAAGCAAGACTGGTAACAATATTTAGTACTGAAAAATTTACTTGATGTAATCTTTCTGAGGATAAATATTGAAAAGAGAAGAATTTTTTCTTTATCACAATCTACTCTTCCTCTTTAGCTACTTCTTTATTGTCGTGATTCATAGCTTGTTTCTTATCTGCAATTCTCTTTTTTATTTCTTCTACATTTTCAACGAGTCCAAGATAGCGTTTATCTCCAACGAAATTGAGAACATTTTTTTCCTGTGTTTTAGCAAATACATATAATCCTAACTTAACATATAGCCCAGATAATTTTCTCTCAAGCTGTAGAATATCTATACGAAGCTTACTAGTATGAGTAAATTCTTCTGCCTTCTCTGAAGCAACTACGCTCCATTCAGAAATATTGTTTTTGAATTCTTCCCAAAATTTATTCATAGCTTAGAATTTATACGATGAAAACAAATATAGCAAAGAGTTAAAGAGGCTCCCAAACTAAGGATTAGTTGGGAGCCATCTCGTTTATTGGTAGCCAACCAAATTATCTTTGTTTTCTAATATAGGCAGGAACATCTAAATCAGCGCTTTGATCAAAATCATCAAACACTAAAGTAGGTCCATCTTCTTTATTACTACCATTTTTTTCATGGTCATCCATTTGAAAACCTGATTCTGGATTATTTTCTTGATATAAAGTTGTATTAGGTGAATCCATAAGATCCTCACTATTTCTACTTTGAGAACTACGCATATCTACTTTCTCTTCAATAGGCTGACGATTAAATCCAGTGGCGATAACCGTTACTTGTAACTGGTCTTGCATATTTTCATCAACACGAGCACCAAAAATTACATCCACATTATCTCCAGCCTCTTCATGAATAAGTTTCATTGCAGTATTTACTTCCATTAACCCCATTTGCTTATTACCGGTGATATTTACTAAAACCTTTTGAGCTCCGCTAATTGAATGAGAATCTAACAATGGACTACAAATAGCTTGTTGTGCTGCGAGAACAGCTCTTTCTTCACCCCTTGCAGTTCCTGCGCCTATAACTGCATCTCCCATACCGCTCATAACTGATTTAACATCAGCAAAATCAATATTTACATTACCCTTCTTATTAATTAAATCTGATATACTTCTAGCTGCTTGCAATAAAATGGCATCTGACTCTTTAAATCCATCTTCAAAGGTCGTAGCATTATCCACAACTGAAATTAATTTCTCATTTGGAACTACGATCAAAGTATCACAGAAATTTCTCATTGAAGCGACACCCTTACGCGCTGCATTCATTTTCTTTGAACCTTCAAATTCGAATGGTAGAGTAACAATACATACGGTTAATATGCCTAAATCTTTACAGACTTTAGCTACTACTGGAGCTGCACCAGTACCTGTACCTCCACCCATCCCAGCGGTTACAAATACTAAATCCGATCCAGCTACTAATGCTTTTAAAGCATCAGTATCATGCATGATAGCTTTACGCCCAATTTCTGGCTTTGCTCCAGCACCTAGCCCTTTCGTTAAATCTTTTCCAATCTGAAGCTTAGTTTCTGCTGGGTTACTTCCTAAATCTTGGGCATCAGTATTAATAGCGATAAACTCTACTCCATCCATACCTGAAGTAATCATTCTGTTAATTGCATTACCTCCAGCACCTCCAACCCCTAAAACCTTAATCCTCGCTCGCTGGCTTGCTAACTCATCAAATTCAAATAACATAGTAATCTCCTTTTTATATTTTTTTACTCAAAAAAACCTTTCCATATACTGGAAATATTTTTTGTAATTGATTTAAAATTTTTAACTCCAACAGTTGGACTGCTATCTTCTGTATTAAAGATTGGCCATGATAAAAGACCAATTAGAGTAGATAGTTCTCTACGATCTTCTAGGTTTTCTTTAAATACAGTATTGCTTATTGACAAATATTCACACTTTGTACCCTCAAAATGCTTTTTAAATAATAAATCTAAATTTCTGACATTAGATCCACCGCCTGTAATTTTAATACCTGATCTTATATCAGACATATCCATACGTAATAATTTCATTTCAGATTTAATTTGATCTATAATATCCTCATATCTCAATTCTGCAATTTCAGATATCTCTTTCTGATTTATACTCTTTGTTAAATCGTCATTTTCGATTGGTAGTTCAAAATTAGATTCAGGATCTGCAAAATCTGATAATGCAGAAACATGTTCATGCTTAATTGATTCTGCTCGTTTTATAGATGTTTGAAGATAAGCAGCTATATCTTTTGTAACAGATTTTGACCCTATTGGAATAACTTTAGAGTGAATTAAGTAATTATCTTTATAGAGAAGCATGTTTGTTTTATCCGCTCCTACATCGATAAACATAACTCCTAAATCTTGATCATCTTTACTTAGACTTCCTAATGCTGCTGCTAGGCCATCAAAAATTGGATTAACATGAATACTTAAATCATCTCTAAAGCAATGGTCAATTTGCAATAGATTAAAATTTTTGATATGAATAACATGTGATTTTGCATCAATAGACCTGCCAATCATTCCCAAGGGATTTCGTATAAGAGATGAACCATCTATAAAAAATCCTCTTTTGATATTATGAAGAACATACCTATCAGAGGAAACTTGAATATCAGCGCATTGTGTTAATAATTTTTGTTCAGTAGTCTCATCAACTTCAAATTCAGAATTATCTTTTGACCTAATTCTAGTTGATGAATTTATGGATTTAATATTTTTACCAGACACTGAAACCCATGCATCTTCATCAATATTAATTTTAGCATCTTTTTCCATTTTTTCGATTAAGTATTCTAGGCTCTTTAGCAATGATTCTTTATCTACAATATCTCCGCTATCTATACTATCCGTTTTTACGGAACGAATAGATAGAATCTCTATTTGATTTTCATTTATTATTCTTCCAACAGCTCCTTTAATACTAAAAGATCCTAAGTCAAAAGCTACTTGTATTCTATTCTTCATTATATTTCTTCCACCACTATTTGTCTCTTATATCTTAAATCTATATATCTATAACTTTCTAATGTCTTTTCAGGAGGTAGCACTGTTGCAAACGCATTTAAGTTGTCTATCTTTGCAAAAATATTATCGCCACCTAATAATATTTTTGTTCTTCCATTTTTTAAAATAATTTCATACTCACTATTTTCATTAAATACAAACTCTGAGATATTCATATATAATGAATCAAAATTTTCTTTAGAATATTTAATGACATCAATAGATTTTAAAACATTTGAAGACTTAGTTTTCTTGCCTTTCTCATACAGCTCTTGATTATTTTTAAAATTTGAAAGAATAGGTAATGAAATTTCACAGTATTCAACAGGCAAACATATCCCCTCAGAATCAAGGATAATCAAATCATTTGCACTGATCATAGCTAAAGGCTCTCTTTCGTAAACTTCTACCTTAACAGTACTAGGAAAAACCCTTGATATCTTACAACCTTTTATATGGTCTAATGACTCTATATCGCTTTTATAGCCTTTTAGATTGGATAAGAAAATATTCTGATCTTTTATACTTTTTTTATATTCTATCAATACGGTATCATCAAAATAATTAATACCTTCAATTTTTACATCTTTTACAATAAAGGTTTTATTGAATTGTGCCCATTTAATAGACCCAAAAAGTGAAATTCCTATCAGGATTAAGCATAGTAGTGGCTGATGAACGACATTATAGATTTTTATCAAATTATTCTTCATAACGCATTAATCTCCTCAGCACTAAAACCTAATAATTTAACTTCTAGCTCTAATTCGATATCAAACTTTTCTTTGACAGTATGTTTTGCTTCTTTTATAAGTTTCATCATATCATCAGCTTTTGCATTTCCATTATTTACAAAAAAATTTGCATGCTTGTTAGAAATCTGAGCATCTCCTCTTTTCAAACCCTTCAATCCTGATTGATCAATTAACATACCTGCAGAGTGTTTAGAAGAAGGATTTTTAAATACGCTACCAGCAGAACGATAATTCAATGGTTGTGTACTCTTTCTACCAGATTTTGCTAATTCAAAGTTATCTTGAATAATTTCTTTTGGTGATTTTTTGAGCTTGAATGTAGCTGAAAGTAAAATAGTATTTTTATTGAAAGAAGAAGACCTATAAGCAAAATCAATATCTGATTTAGAGATTAATTGAATTTCATTTTTTTCATCTAAAAGCTCTACTGTTTGTAAATTTTCTGATATTTCTCCACCCCAAGCACCTGCATTCATCATTAATGCTCCGCCTAATGTTCCTGGAACTCCAATAAGATTTTCCAGTCCTTTTAAATCATGCTTCATGGACTCTTTTACCATTTTTCCTAGCATAATTCCACATTCCACATAAATTTCATCTGTATCGATACTAATCTCTTTTAAACAATGCTTAATCGACACTACAACTCCCTTAATACCTTCATCGCTTATTAATAAATTTGATCCTGAACCTATAATAGTTACTACTTCTTTATGTTCTTTAGATAACTTGACAACCTCAATCAGGTCTTCTTTATTTGATGGCAAGACAAATAGCTCAGCTGGCCCTCCAATTCCATATGTTGTATGTTTTTTCATTGGTTCATTAATTGATACAGTAGCATTCGTTGTATTTAAAATCTTATCGCTTAAAGAATGGATCATTGCATACTCTCACTTAGTTTATCAGCAAATCTCCAAATATTACCTGCTCCGACTGTTAAAATAATGTCACCTTTCATGTACTTACTTTTTACATCTGTTATCAGAGATTCAGTAGTAATATTAAAAACATTATTGTGATTTAATTCTTTAAGATATTTCCCAATCTTTTCGGAGGTAATAGAAGCATCTAATTTTTCTCTAGAAGCAAAGATTTCTGTTACAAAAACTAAATCAGCATCTTGTAAAGCTTCTGCAAATTCTTTATAAAATTGCTTAGTTCTTGAATAGAGATGAGGTTGAAAAATTACAAGAAGCCTTCTACCCCAATTACTCTTAATTGCTTTAATAACACTTGATACTTCTACTGGATGGTGAGCATAGTCATCAATAATCATCAAATCATTATTTTTAATCTTAATATCAAATCTTCTTTTTACACCTGAAAACATTTTTAAGCTGCGGCTAATATCTTCTAAAGATAGGCCCATAGTTTTACATACAGAGATAGCTGCTAGAGCATTAAAAATATTATACTCTCCTGGAACATTCATTGAAAATGGATAGCTTTGCTCTTTAAAAATCAGATCAAATACGACTTTCCCATTATTATGAACTATGTTAATTGCTCTAAAGTCGACATCATCAGACTCTATACCGTAAGTAACAATTGGCTTATCAATTGACGGTATAATAGCTGCAGCATTTTCTGAATCCTTACAAATACTGACCATGCCATAAAAAGGAACTGAATTAGCAAACTCAATAAATGCACCTTTAAGGTCATCTATGTCTTTATAGCAATCAATATGCTCCAAATCAATATTGTTAATTACTGCTATAGTTGGAGATAGTTGTAAAAAAGTTCTATTAAATTCATCAGCTTCTACAACAAAGGTATCTCCGGATCCTAGCACAGAATTGGTATTGATAGATTTCACTACTCCTCCAACAATAATAGTAGGATCTAAGTTGGAATCTTTCAATATCGATCCAATCATAGATGTTGTTGTGGTCTTTCCATGTGTTCCAGAAATTCCTACTGTAGAACTTTTTAACTTCGCTAGCTGAGATATTATTTGTCCTCTAGAGTAACATTGAATATTTCTATCATTTGCCTCAATCAATTCAACATTATCTTTTGGGATAGCATCAGAGTAAACTACAATTTCGGCTGATGAAATATTGCTTCTATCATGTCCAATTGATATAGGAATATCTAATTTTTTTAGCCTATCTGTATTTGATGATTCCGATAAATCTGAACCAGTAATCTTAAAATTTTGATTAAATAAAAGCTCAGCAATTCCACTCATACCAATTCCACCGATACCAATAAAATGTATTCTGTTTATACTAGACAGCATATAAATGCTCCATAATTTTCTTGCTTATAATATTTACTGAATCTGGAATATCTATTTTTTGAATATTGTCTTTCATTGAATTATATATTCTATCATTTTCACAAATTTCATTAATTTTTGATGATAACAAGGTACTATCTAAATCTTTCTCCTGAATTAATAATGCCGCAAACTTTTCTTGTAAATATTTTGCATTAAACACTTGATGATCTTCTGCTGAAAACCTAAAAGGAATAAGAATTGAAGGCTTCTTGAATTGTAAAATTTCAGAAACTGTCATTGCGCCAGATCTAGAAACTATCAAGTCACATTTATCGTATAAATATGGCATATTATCTACGAAAGATAGCACTTTAATTGAATTTGTATTATAGTGCTTATACTTATCATAGTTCTTAAGACCTGCAATCCAGATAATATTAATATTATTTAATATCTCATTATCAATACATTCTGAAATAATATCATTGAGCAGTACTGATCCTTGACTTCCTCCCAATATCAGTAATGTTCTTTTTTTATGATCTAATGATATAGAGATATCTTTTTGACTATGATTGTAAATTGGATTACCTGTAAACAGGGTATGACTGTTCTTTAAATAATTTTTAGCATTTTCAAAACCAAGGAATACTTTTTCTGCTTCTGATCCAAACATTCTAGTTACTAAGCCAGGGAATGAATTTTGTTCATGTAAAAAGTATGGAACATTGAATATCTTTGCTATCTGAAGAGGTATAAATGAAGCATATCCGCCAGTTGCAATAATCAAGCTAGGTTTATTCTTAATGAAGAATAGACTAACTCTAATTAGACCAAAAAATAATTCAAAGAATACTAAGCAATTTCTTGCAATTGCATACAAAGAAAAAGATCTGTTAATCCCCTTTATAGGTATCAATAAGCTTTTTATATTTTCAGAATTAATCTTCTTTGATTCGATTCCATATTTTGATCCGATATAGTATAAATTTTTGTTATCTACTTTTTTTGAAATTTCATTTTTGATAGACATCAAAGGATAGTAATGTCCACCAGTTCCTCCTCCACAAAAAATAATATTATACTTATCCATCAACTCGGAGTCTCCATTTTTTAACTTTGAATTTTCGCTGAGCTTTGCTGATATTCAACAAAATTGCTATCATAAGTAGATTAATAATCAATGAAGATCCACCATAACTTATGAATGGAAGTGGCACTCCTGTAACCGGTATAATACCAATCACTACACCAATGTTTATTAAGGCATAGAATGAGATACTTAAACCAAAGCCTATAGAAAGAATGATCCCAAAAATATCGTTTGATTTTTTAGAAATTTGAATCGCTCTAAACAATATGACTATATAAGCTAGCATTACCATAACACCCACTACAAAACCTAACTCTTCGCCAATGATGGCAAATATAAAATCGGTATGTGTTTCAGGTAAATATGAATGCTTTTGAATACTTTCTCCAATACCCATACCTGTGATACCTCCCTGTCTTAAACCGATTAAAGCCTGACTGGATTGATATCCTACATTTCCTGCTGCGCTAGGATCGAGAAATGAAAGTATTCTACTTAAGGCATAGTTATTAATATTTAAGATAAAAATACCAATTGCTCCAACTGATAGAACGCCTATAGTTCCTATTTGAGGTAATGATACTCCTCCAATAAATAATAAAGCAAATACAATTGTAAGTAAGATTATTGTTGTTGAATTATCTGGCTGCATAATAATCATTAAGCAAATAGGCAGTATCCAGCATAGTGGGATTAAAATTCCCTTAACAAACTGATGCATATATTTATAATTTCTATCTATATAGTCAGCTAAGAAAAGGATAACTGAGAATCTTGCTAAATCAGATGTTTGAAAAGAAATTGGACCAATTGATAGCCATCTACAGGAATCTCCATCACAACCTTGAACTCGTGTATATACTAGAAGTACGAAAGATCCAACCATCAAAACTGGAGCTAAATATTGTAGCTTTCTATAGTTAAAATGAGACGCAATAAAAAAGACTATTATCCCTGGAATAAATTTAAATAATTGGTTTTGTAAGAAATACATTCTGGAAGCACCCTCGGTTATTTCAAGAGATTTAATCCAGCTTGCACTAAATAAGATTGATAAACCAAAAATAACTAATAATACCACTGTCCATAACAACCACTTATCTTGATTTCTTTCTTTTATATTCATGAATAATGCCTTTCGACTATATCTTTGAAACAATCTCCTCTTTCCTCAAAATTATTAAACTGGTCGTAGCTAGCACAACCAGGAGACATTAATACAGAGTCCCCTCTTTCTGCCAATTGTATCGCAGAAGTAATTGCTTTTTCAAATTTGTTAATTTTTATTACTTCATATGAATCAGATAATGAATTATATATATCATTTGAACCTACACCATATGCAATTATCGATTTTACTGATCGAGTATACTCTATGATTGCTGAAAAATCTGATTCTTTTGGGAGACCTCCCATTATTAGTATAATATTTTTATCAATAGACTCTACTGCAACTTTAACTGATGCAATATTTGTTGATTTAGAGTCATTGATGAACTTTATATTATCAACTTCTTTAAACATTTCAAATCTATGCTCTAAGCCTTCAAATATTTTTAATGCTTCAAAAATTTCTCTATCTTTCAATCCTAGTTGTGAAGCAATTGTAGCTACACCTATGAAATTAGATATATTATGAATTCCTGATAGCTTACAATCATTTATATCCAATGAATGATTGCTTTGAGATGATTCAATTTTTTTATTTTTTAAATAAAATGAGCTGAACTTTTCATCTAAAGAATATTCTATAAATTTTTTGTCTATTTTTTCAATTTCAGCATATAATATTTTATCATCACGATTGTAAATTATTAAATCATCATTGCTCATGTTTTTGAAAAGATTGATTTTTGATTTGCAATAATCTAGGAAATCTTTATATCTGTCTAAATGATCATGTGAAATATTTAAAATCATTGCTATATCAGGTTTGAACGTATCAATATCATCAATTTGAAAACTGGATAACTCGAGAATACAAAAATCAGTTTTTAAATATTTTCCTCTATTTTCATTATAAATAATTTCTGAAAATGGAGTACCTATATTTCCGCTTTTTACAACATTAAATTTTTTCTTCAATACCTCATATAGGCATGTAACTGTAGTAGTTTTTCCATTAGTACCTGTCACAGCAATAATTTTTAAATTTGATAACCTGTAAGCAAATTCAATTTCACTAATTATTTCAATATTACTTGAAGATAAATTTTGAATAATATGAATATCCCTTGGTATTCCAGGCGATTTTATAACTAAATCTGAATTAAGAATTTTTTTAGAATGACACCCTAACTCTACATCAATCCCTAGGCTTATTAATTCTTTAGTATATTTATTATTTATATCCAATTTACTATCTGAAATAAAGACATTAGCACCCATAGATTTAGCTAATTTCGCTGCCCAATAACCACTAATTCCCAATCCAAGAATACCGATATTTTTTTTATCTATATTCATGACTTAATTTCTGCCTTCAATTCTACCCTAGTCCCTTTTTCAATTTTTTGTCCGGGATCAATAGATTGAGAAATTATTACTCCCATACCAGACACTATTTTTGGATTTAATCCTTTCTTTGCCAATGTCATAAATGCGCTATTAACATTCTTACCTATCACATTAGGCATATCAACTATTTCAATATTTTGAGATTTTTTAATATTTTTCTGAATTAAGATTGGATCAGAATTCTTGGGTTTTAACTTCTTGGTAGACTTTTTGTTTGTTATATCTGAATCAATATTAATAATACGTTTCATCACAGAATGAAATACCGGAGCAGCTGACATTGAACCCCAATGATAATTACTTGAAGCTGATGCACCGTCAATAATAATTAATGCTAGTAGTTGAGGATCTTCTTTTGGAAAGAATCCTACAAAACTAGATATAAATTCTGATTCTGAATATTCACCATTAATAATTTTTTTAGATGTACCTGTCTTTCCAGATACATCCCAGCCAGCCAGCTTGGCTTTTTTTCCACTACCATTTTCAACTGTATAAGCTAACATGTCCTTTAATATCTCTGCATCTGACTGAGATAAAATTCTTTTTCTAAATCTTTTTTCATTTTTTAAAATTGTGTTGTCACTTTTTCTAACTTGATCTACCATATATGGTTTCAATAAAAATCCTCCATTTGCAATTGCTGCATATGCCATAGCAATTTGTATAGGAGTTGCAGTGAGTTCATAACCTAGGGGGAAACTGTGCATAGATGACTTGCTCCACTTCTTAGTTTCATAAACTATGCCACTTTCTTCGCTTGTGGGATTAAGGCCGGTTTTAGAGCCAAAACCAAATTCTTTTGCTTGATTATAAATCTTATCTTTACCTAATGATTCGGCAATTTTTATTGTACCTATATTGCTAGAATAAGCTAAAATTTCTTTCACAGTTAATACGGAATGTGGCTCAGAATCCTCTATCATTTTAATATTATGAAAATTATACGGACCCTCTACATTATATTCTTTCATTGGATTGATATCGCTTTTAAGAGCAGCGGCAATAGTAACTACCTTAAAGGTTGATCCAGGCTCTATTGTATCGAGAAGCAATCTGTTCTTCTGAAATTCTGTTTCAAAATCTTTTGGATTATTAGGATTGAAATCTGGTACGCTTACCATCGATACTATTTCTCCCGTTTGAGGATTTAATATGATTCCCATAGCAGAAGATGCTTCAGTTTTTTCTACTTGATCAATTAATTCTTCTCTTAAAATTGCCTGATATTCTTTATTCATAGTTAAAAAGATATCAGAACCATTTTTAGGTGCCTCATATGCTAATGTTGGATCAGCAATGCGCTTACCAAATCCATTTCTTTTAAAAACTCTTGATCCAGTTTTTGGTTCTAAATATTTGTTATATTGAGATTCTAATCCAACAATTCCAATATCATCTACATTTGTAAAACCAACAATTTGACTAAATAAATTTTCTTCTGGGTAATAGCGTTTATAGTCTTGATTGATAACTATTGCACTACCATAGCTTGATTTTAATTCTTCACAATTTCTTATAGTTTTTTTCTCAAGCTGTATATAAGATTTTGAAATATTAAACTTTGAATTATAAACCTCTAAATCAGTGCCTGTACAATTTGATAAGTCTCTTAAAAAAATTTCTTTATTAGCAATTTTTTTTGGATGAACTCCAATGTTGTAAAAAGTTAAATTTTGAGTAATATTACTTCCTTTTACATCAAAAATATTTCCTCTTTTACCTTTAATCATTTCTACTTTCATTCCCTGAGGATTATCAACCCTATCAATGATTTGAATTGTAAATAGCTTGTAAATGAATACCAACCAAACACACATTACCAGCGTGCTTACAATTCTAATTCTACGTTTAAATTTTAAATAGTTTTTAGTCATTGCTAATTTTTACAATAAGTGTTTCGGGTTTACTTGCTACTAATCCAATTTTTTTTGCCTTCTTTGATATAATATCTGCTCGTTTCATTTTTTCTACAGAATTAATTTTCAAAGTAAGATTTTCATTTAATTGATCTAAAGTCTTACGATTAAAATCGATTGTAGTTTGTGTTTTATCTATTTCTATAAATGCAGCTAAATACAAGGAAATCGTAGTAACAGTCATTACAAACATAATGGTCCATTTTATATTTTCTCTTTTTGCAATCTGTGCTTTCGTTAACCTTTTTTTTCTAGCCAATTTTTTCCCCTACTCTCATTTTTGCGCTTCTGGATCTCTTATTGTCTAATATTTCCTGTTCAGTAGGTATTAGAGGTTTCTTTGTTAGAACATTTAACTCTTTATTTAGCTTAAGATCTTTAAACTTATGTTTTACCATTCGATCTTCCATAGAGTGATAACTGATAATAACAATTCTACCTTTAGGCTTAAGAAACTTCATAAAGTCATTCAAAAATAATTCTAAATGATCTAACTCATTGTTAGTTTTGATTCTGAGTGCTTGAAAAATTCTTGAGTATGTTTTGATTCGATATTTATAGGCTGTTTTTCTACTTATAATATTAACAAGTGTATCAGCATTTATTTCTTCATTTGATTCTTTAATTGCTCTAGCAATTCTAAACGAATTTCTTTCTTCTCCAAATTCATTAAAGATATTAGTTAAGTCTCGTATAGATGAGTTTTCAATAATCTCTGCAGCTGTTAACCCACTATCTTTATCATCAAATCTCATATCTAAAGACGAGTCATATCGATGCGAAAACCCTCTTTGATTATCCTCTAGCTGATAAGAGGAAAGTCCCAAGTCTAAAAGCATTCCATCAACTTGCTTTATATTTAATTTATTACAACTATCTTCTAATTGAGTATAGCTAGAATGGATTAGCTCAAAATTACTAAATTCATGGAGCCTCTTTTGTGCAATTTTTATTGAATTTGAGTCTCTATCAAATCCTAATAGAAAACCTTTTTTAACATGTTCAAGAATTTTAATTGAATGACCACCAAGACCTACCGTGCCATCTATATAATATCCATTCTGTTTTATATTTAGATTATTAATTGATTCCGTCAGCATAACTGGGTAATGGCTATAGCTTTTTGACGAAATCGAAGTCATCAGATATTGACTCTCTTGGAAAGCTCTTCATAGGAATCTTCATCAATACTCTGCTTACTATCGGATTTCTCCAAAGTAGCATTATCCCATATTTCAATTTTATTTAAAACGCCTATGATGGTTATATCTTTTAAAATATTTGCGTATTCAATTAAGTTTTTTGTTAAAATCAATCTTCCTTGTTCATCTGAAGATACTATTTTAGCATGCCTTAAATGATTTCTTAAAAAAATACGATTCGTTTTAGACAAAGAAGATAGTTGACTTAATTCTCTTTCAATTTTTTCCCATTCGCCTAAAGCATAAACCCAAATACAACGATCAATTCCTCTAGTTATTACAAAAGTATTTTTGTCAGACTTATGAAGCTGTTTACGAAATATAGATGGAATATTGATTCGATTTTTTGAATCAATAACGAAATCATATTGTCCTGTAAATGTATATTGGCTACGCATAATAAACGGGAATTAAGGGATTTTAACCCACAATTCACCACTTATCTTAATGTATATGTAGCATCTATGTCAATAAATTTGTTATAAATTGGATAAAAAAATGATAAAAAAATAATCGAATACAAAAAGGTTTTTTAAAACTATCTATTTTTTGGGATATACTTGGTGATAGAAACTGATAGGGGGTCTGATATTAGATCTACTTTAACTGGAAAATCATTTGTAATACTGTCTGAAAAATCACTAAAAGTATCTTCTGAGAAAAAAATCAATTCAAAGTCAACTGTATTGGCAATCAAGAAAGTTTTATTATCTCCATTCCAAATCTCAGAAAAAGAATTGGATTGTACATTATTTTTCTCTTCAAATATAAAGTATTCTTTTCCTGAATCTTTGTCTGAATATTCAATATAATTTTCATTATTTGATTTAAATCGTATCGTTATTGGAAAAGAAAAAGCTTGTTCACTCAAAATCTCCTGAGTTCTTATAGCATAAAGATTTTCTATGTCAGATTTAGATATTCTAAGTTCGTTTTCTTTATCTGTATCAGAAATTGCAGAAGAACTGTTAAGGAAAAAACTTAATAAAACTAAAATTATAAAAACTACTAAACCTATTAAAATATTTGGATTAAATACATTATCAGTGTTGATGATATCTACAAATTTTAAACTTTTGCCATTATCTTCTTTTTTATTCTTTTTAACTCTTACTTTTTTTATAGGATTTTTTTGATTAAGAAATTCATCTAATTCTTCTATTCCATCATCAACATCTATACCTATTTCTTTCAGGTATGCTTTAAAAAATAATCGTACATATACATTAGAAATTTCAGAAAATTTACCTGCTTCAATAGCCTTTAGACTAATGAGATCTATTTTAGTTCTACGTTGAATATCCTCAAGCGATATTTTGTTCTCTAGTCTAAATTTTTTATATCTAGAGTAAAAAATCATAGATTTTCTAGTATTATTTTTATCTTACTCATTTTGAATTTCTTTAAGGGAAAACCTACGATATTATTGTAACATCCGTCAATATGTTTAATTAAAATATTTTCAGCATCTTCAATATTATAAGCGCCAGCTTTGTCTAAAACATCAAATGATTCAATATAGTTCTGTATGACATCTTCTGACAAGTCCTTGAAAGTAACATTAGTCTTATCAAAGATAGTGATAGCTTTATTATTATAAAAAAGACTTAAACCACTTATTACCGAATGGGTATGATTTGAGAGTGTTTGAATAATCTTAAATGCTTCGCCATTTGAAGATGGCTTACCTATTATTTTGCCATTAAAATCAATAATAGTATCTCCTGATAGAACATGACTACCCTGGTTATTGTTCCAAACATGAGATCCCTTTCTTTCAGATACGTTTACCACATAATCAACTGGTTTTAGATTACTGCTATTTGTCTCATCTATATTTGGCGATATGCAATCGAAGTTATAACCTAAATCTTGGAGAATTCTCTTTCGTCTTGGAGAACTTGATGCTAATATTAAACCCATTGTTTTAGTTATTTTTTTTGTAATTAAATTTAAATAATTTAGGGAGGATAAATAATGGACCAAACTAAAATAGTTAAAAAAACATATTCACAGTATATGAAGTCTCTTCCTGTTGCTAGAGATTTCTTCAATCGACCATTAACTTATACCGAAAAAATTTTGTTCTCACATTTGAGTGAACCGCTAGAATCTATTCCAGAAAGAACAAAAACATTTTGTTGTATAAAACCAGATAGAGTAGCTATGCAAGATGCAACAGCTCAAATGGCACTACTTCAATTTATTAACGCTGGAATGGAAACAACAGCCGTTCCCAGCACTGTACATTGCGATCATTTGATTACTGCTATTAGTGGAGCAAAAGATGATCTAGACAATGCACTTATTACAAATAAAGAAGTTTATAATTTTTTAATATCTGTATGTGAAAAGTATGGAATTGGTTTTTGGAAGCCAGGTGCAGGAATTATCCACCAAACTATTCTAGAAAATTATGCATTTCCTGGATCTTTGATGATTGGAACTGATTCACATACTCCAAATGCCGGAGGCTTAGGTATGATTGCAATTGGTGTCGGTGGAGCCGATGCTGTAGATGTAATGACCGATTCACCATGGGAAGTAAATTGGCCTGGCGTTATAGGCGTAAAACTAGTTGGTGAGTTAAAAGATTGGGCATCTCCAAAAGATATCATATTAAAATTGGCTGGTATTTTAACAGTTAAAGGTGGTACTGGAAAAATTATTGAATATTTTGGGGAAGGAACAAAAACAATAAGTTGTACAGGTAAAGCAACCATAACTAATATGGGTGCTGAAGTTGGAGCAACTACCTCATTATTTCCCTATGATGAGAAAATGTTTGAATATTTAGTTGCGACTTCAAGATCTGATATTGCATCATTAGCTGATGAGCTAAAAGATCATCTAAAAGCAGATGATGAAGTAGCAGAAAATCCAGAACAATACTATGATGAGGTGATTGAAATTAATCTATCTGAATTAGAACCTCATATTGTTGGGCCATACAGTCCCGACCTTTCTAGAAAAGTATCAGACATGCCATTAGCTATCAAGAAAAATAATTACGATGATGATTTAAAAGTTGGCTTGATTGGAAGTTGCACTAATTCTTCATATGAAGATATTGAAAAAGCTGCCCATGTTGCAAAACAAGCATTAGATAGAGGTTTAACAGCTAAGTCAGAATTTTATATCACTCCAGGATCTAATCAAATTAAGGCTACCATGGAACGCGATGGCTATACAGAAATTTTTCATAAATTAGGTGGTAAAGTGCTTGCGAATGCTTGTGGGCCATGTATTGGACAATGGAAAAGATCTGGCATTCAAGATGGAGAAAAAAATACTATAATAACATCATTTAATAGAAATTTTGCAAAGAGGAATGATGGAAATGCAGCTACTGAATCTTTTGTAGCAAGTCCCGAGATTGTTACTGCGCTTGCTATTGCAGGTAAACTAAGTTTTAACCCTTCAAAAGACTCTATCACTTTGAAAGATGGAAATAAATTTATGTTTGATGCCCCTATTGGTTCAGAACTACCTTCTGATGGTTTTGAAGAGATAGATTGTAATGATTTTCTAGCAGGTAAATTGAATCCATCTGCTGAAATTATTATTGATCAGGACAGTAAACGCCTACAAAAGTTAGAGCCTTTTAAGGCGTGGAATAATAAAGATATTCAAGGCTTAAGGGTTTTACTTAAAGCTGAAGGAAAATGCACTACTGACCATGTATCTCCAGCTGGACCTTGGCTAAAGTATAGAGGCCATCTTGAAAATATATCTCAAAATATGTATTCAGGTGCATTAAATGCATATACTCAATCTACTGGAGAAGCAATAAATACCGACACCAAAGAAAAAGGTGATATCTATGAAGTTGCAAAGTATTATAGCTCAAATGCCATTGATTGGATAGCGGTTGCTGATGAAAATTATGGTGAAGGATCTAGTAGAGAACATGCTGCAATGGAACCTAGGTTTATGGGTTGTAAAATTGTTTTAGCTAAGAGTTTTGCAAGGATTGCTCAAACAAACTTAAAGAAGCAAGGTGTTTTACCTTTGATATTTGAAAATAAATCAGATTATGATAAAATTGAAGCCTTCGACACCATATCAACTCTAAATTTAAATGAGTTTGGTCCACAAAATAATATCAATTTAAGTCTTCAGAAACCTGACGGCTCAACTTATATTATTAAAACCATTCATACATTTTCAGAAAATCAAATTTCATGGTTTAAAGCTGGATCTGCTCTAAACTTAATTGCAGATCAAGTAAATTGAATACCATAGAAAAAATTAATAAAGATTGGGATTTTGTAATTGGAATAGAAGTACATGTACAATTAGAAACAAAATCAAAGATGTTTAGTACATGTGAATACAACTACGATCAAAGCCCAAATACACTCACCTGCCCTACTTCAATTGGATTACCTGGCGCATTACCTTCAATCAATCAAAAAGCGATAGATTTTGCTATTAAATTTGGAGGTGCAGTAAATGCTACAGTACATTCGTCTTTCTCTTTTGCTAGAAAGCATTATTTCTATCCAGATTTACCAAAAGGATATCAAATATCGCAGTTTGATAAACCTATAGTTACAGGTGGCATTGTTCCTATTTGGTGGGATAATAAAAAATATGATATTGAACTAACAAGAGCTCACTTAGAAGAAGATGCTGGTAAATCGACTCATAATTCTTCAAAAAATAATAGTCAGGTAGATTTTAATAGAAGTGGTGCTCCTTTAATAGAAATTGTAACTGAGCCCGTTCTAACACACCCAATTCAAGCAAAGATCTTTATTCAAAGGATAAAGCAGATTGTTAACTATATAGCAATTTCTAATGCCGAAATGGAGCAAGGAAAATTGAGATGTGATGCTAATATATCACTTAAGAAAAAAGGTATAAAAAAATTTGGTACTAAAACAGAGATTAAAAACATTAATTCATTTAGAAATGTACAAAAGGCAATTGAATCTGAAATCAAAAGACAACATCATCTCCTAGAAGATGGAAAAGAAGTAGTCCAAGCAAGTCTTACTTGGAATAATGAAAAAAATATTGCAGAAATTATGCGAGTTAAGGAGAATGCTGATGACTATAGATATTTTCCAGATCCTGATTTACCTCCAGTTATAATTTCAGAATCTAAGATAGATTCAATCATAAAAGATTTACCTTTCTTACCATTTGAATTTGAAAATAGGTGGATAGATGAATATGATTTTAAACCTGACGAAGCAATAACTCTTGCTAGTACAATACATATTGCTTCTTACTTTGAAAAAATGATTAAGTACGATGTTACTCCTAAAAATGCAAGTAAATGGATAACAGGTGAATTATTTCGATTATTCAATGAGATAAATATACCCTTTGATGAAGATAGAGTTTTAGCGAAAGATTTAGCAAAAGTTATTTCTCTAAGCGATTCAGAACAAATTACTACAAATTCTGCTAAGGAAATCTTAAGAAAATTATTTATTTCTGATAAATCAATAGATTCTATAATTAGCGACGATAACTATCTTGATAATACTGATAATACTATAATAGATATTATTAATAAAGTTTTAGATCAGAATCCAAATGAAGTTGATAGATTTAAAAATGGAGAAGAGAAACTATTAAGCTATTTTATGGGTAAAGTAATGAAGGAATCTAAAGGCAAGATAAGTCATAAAATTATCATTCAAGAATTGAATAACAAACTTAGAAACTCTTAAAATTTTCTTCCGTTAGCAGCCATCTCTCTAATTACCGAATCAATACCTTTTTTATCAATAATTTTAAGACCTTTTGCAGAAACTTTAAGTGTAACAGATTTTTTCAGACTATCTACCCAAAAAGTTTTTTTCTGTAGATTTACATCGAATCTTCTTCTAGTTTTGTTATTAGCATGACTTACGTTGTTGCCATACATTACTTTTTTACCTGTTACTTCACAAACTCTTGACATTTTTTAACCTTTTATGTTTAAGTTTAATTAAACTCCGGCAAATTTAAACCAATAATTGAACCGAACAAACAAAAAGAATATGATTGATTTAAATAAAAAAATAGAGATTGGATCTTTAACATTAGACTTTCCTTTTTTTCTAGCTCCTATGGCAGGAGTTACTGACTATGCATACAGAGTAATTGCTAAAGAATTTGGTGCAGGTATTGTCTATTCTGAATTTGTATCAGCGCATGGCATTATAAGAAAAAATGAAAAGACCTTAAAAATGATTGAATTCTCAAACTTTGAAAGGCCAATTGGTATTCAAATATTTGGAGATACTCCTGAGGTCATGGAAAAAGCAGCTCGCTTAGTATATGAACAGTTTAAACCGGACCTTATTGATATCAACTATGGCTGTCCTGTTCCAAAAGTAACTAAAAAAGGCGCTGGATCTGCAGCTTTAAAAGATTTATGTCTAATGGAAGATATAACTGCTGCAGTTGTTGAGTCTGTTAAGGAAGTTCCTGTGACTGTTAAAATGAGAGCAGGATGGAATTCAGAAAATATTGTAAGTACAGATGCAGGTATAAAACTAGAAAAAATTGGTATTAAAGCTATCACATTACATCCAAGAACAACTGTTCAAATGTATAGAGGAAAAGCTGATTGGTCCCTTATTAAAGAATTAAAAGAAAATGTGAAGATTCCCGTAATAGGTAATGGTGATATACAAACAATTGAAGATATTGAAAAAATGTTCTCATTAACAAAGTGTGATGGAATTATGATTGGAAGAGCTGCACTTGGCAATCCTTGGTTTTTTACCCAGATTAAAAAGTATATGAAAAATGAGGATTTTAATGAGATAAGCTTGAATGAAAGATTGGATGTTTGTAATAAACATCTTGAGCTACTTGTTCAAACACATGGAGAAGTAGTTGGAACAAATAATATGAGAAAACACTTTGGTTGGTACTTCAAGGGCTTTAAGCATGCTTCTGGATTGCGAAAAAAATTAGTTTTAGTAAAGAATTATTCTGAAATGAAAGATATTTTATCTAATATTAGGCACTAAAAACAAAAGGAAAAATTATGGACAAAAATTTTAAAGCAGTAAATGCACCAATACTAGATTTTGAACCCGGTTCAAAGCATAGAGAAGAATTATTAAAAGAGATTGAAAGACAATCCAATAGACAGAAAGAAGTTCCAGTAATTATTCATGGTAAAGAATATTTTACAGGCAATATTCAAAAATGCACAAAACCCCATGATCATCAACATATTTTAGGAACATATCATGAAGCTGGAGAGAAAGAGATTCAAATGGCCATAGATTCTTCTCTAGAAGCATGGAAAACTTGGTCAAATACTTCTCTCGAATATAGAGCTTCAATCTTTAAAAAAGTTGCTGATTTAATTGATGGCCCATATAGATATAAAATTAATGCTGCAGCAATGCTTGATATTGGAAAAAGCGTTTTCCAAGCTGAGGTTGATGCATCATGCGAACTTATAGACTTTTTAAATTTTAGCATTGAGTTTGCTTACAAAATGGAAGATACATTTACCCCCATTTCTCCGGAAGGAATGCACAATGCTTTAGAATTCAGACCTCTCGAAGGATTTGTTTTCGCTATTGCTCCATTCAACTTCTTTAGCATTGGAGGAAATTTAGCTATCGCTCCTGCTATTGTAGGTAATACAGTATTATGGAAACCAGCACCAAGCGCTGTTTATTCATCTCATATTATTATGGAGCTATATAAAGAAGCAGGACTTCCTGATGGAGTAATTAATTTTATTCCAGGCGATGGTCCTAAAATTGGTGATCAAGTACTTGCTCATAGAGACTTAGCTGGAGTACACTTTACTGGATCAACTAAAACATTTAAGCATTTATGGAAAGGTGTATCTAATAATTTAGATACATATAAAAGCTATCCTAAAGTCGTTGGTGAAACTGGAGGTAAAGACTTCTGTATCGCTCATGAATCTGCTAATATTGATGGCCTTGTAACTGCTATGGTAAGAGGAGCATTTGAATATCAAGGACAAAAGTGCTCTGCTATGTCTAGAGCCTACCTCCCTTCTACTAAATGGGATGTTATTAAAGAAAAACTAGTAGCGCAAATTGACACAATAGAAGTTGGACCTCCTGAAGATTTTAAAAACTTTGTAAATGCAGTTATTGATGAAACTGCGTTTGATAAAATATCTTCCTACATAGACTATGCACATGAATCAAATGATTGTGAAGTTTTGTGTGGCGGTACATATGATAAATCAAAAGGCTATTTTGTTCAACCAACTGTAATAGTAACTACCGATCCACATTTTAAAACATTGGAAGAAGAAATATTTGGTCCTGTATTAACTATTTATGTATATGATACATCTCAATGGTCAGAGACTTTAACGTTAATTGATTCAACATCACCTTATGCATTAACTGGATGTGTTTTCTCTGAAGATAGAGATATTGTAGAAGAAGTACGCTCTACATTAAGATTCTCAGCAGGTAATTTTTATATTAACGACAAACCAACTGGTGCTGTTGTAGGTCAACAACCATTTGGAGGGAGTAGAGCTTCTGGAACAAATGATAAGGGCGGTTCGATGCTTAATCTGTTAAGATGGACCTCACCTAGAACCATTAAAGAAACTTTCGAACCACCTAAGGACTATCGTTACCCTTATATGGATTAATATGAAAATTCACGAATACCAAGCCAAAGAAATCCTTAAAAAGTTTAATATTCCTATTCAGGAAGGTTATGCCATTGAAAATAGTGGAGATATTGATAGTACTATTAAAAAAGTACAATCTGATTTTAACTGTGAAGCTGTAATTGTCAAAGCTCAAATTCATGCTGGAGGTCGAGGAAAAGGTGGTGGAGTTAAGTACTGCCCTACTTTTAAAGATGCTCAAGGCGCTGCTAATACAATTTTAGGGATGAACCTGATTACTCATCAAACAGGTCCTGAAGGAAAAATGGTCAATAAAATCCTTATTACTGAAGCCTTAGATATTGAAAAAGAATATTATTTTGCTATTACCTTCGATAGATCTAAAAATTCTGACGTGTTTATAGTCTCAAGTGAAGGTGGTGTGGATATTGAAGAAGTAGCAGAAAATAATCCTGATCAGATTATTAAAGCTTGGATTGATGACTCTCCTAATGCTCTAGAAAATGCAGTAAAAAAGATTATCCTATCTCTATCACTTCAAAAGTTTGAAAATGTAGAACAAATGTTCAAAGACCTATACAAATGTTACATTGAATCAGATTGCTCCCTTCTAGAAATAAATCCTTTAGTATCAACGACTAGTAATCAGATTATAGCTTTAGATGCAAAAGTAGATATTGATTCAAATGCTCTTTTTAGACATCCTGAAATTGCCGCTTATCATGATAAATCAGAAGAAGACCCACTAGAACTGAAAGCTGCTGAATATGGATTAAATTATATCAAACTAGATGGTAATGTAGGATGCATGGTAAATGGAGCGGGATTAGCAATGGCTACAATGGATATAGTGAAACATTGTGGAGGTGAACCTGCTAATTTCTTAGATGTAGGAGGAGCTGCTAATGTAGAAACTATTAAAAATGGTTTTAAAATTATTTTGTCTGATAAAAATGTGAAGTCCATTTTAATCAATATATTTGGTGGAATTGTTCGATGTGATAGAGTGGCTAACGGCGTAATACAAGCTGTAAAAGAACTAGATCTGGATGTTGTAGTGGTTGTAAGATTGCAAGGCACTAATGCAAAATTAGCTAAAAAAATTCTCGATGAATCAGATATTGAATTAATCAGCGCAGAAACTATTAATGAAGCTGCAACAAAAGCTGTGGAGATGATAAAATAATATGTCAATTCTATTAAATAAGAATACAAATATACTAGTTCAAGGAATTACTGGATCTGAAGGATCATTTCATGCAGAACAAATGATGGAATATGGCTCAAAAGTTGTCTGTGGTGTCACTCCAGGAAAAGGTGGCCATACTGCAACAATAAACAAACTGCCTGTATTCAACTCGATTAATGAAGCAAAAAAAGAATTTCAAATTGATGCTACTGTTATTTTTGTACCTCCAAGGTTTGCAGCAAAAGCAATAATAGAGGCTATTGAAGCAAGTGTTCAATTAATAGTATGTATATCTGAAGGGATTCCTGCTAGAGATATGGTTACAGTGAAGAATATGCTAGATAAATCTTCTAGTACTTTAATAGGACCAAATTGTCCTGGATTAATAACAGCAGAGGAATCAAAGATTGGTATTACACCAGGATTTATATGCAAAAAAGGATCTGTGGGTATACTCTCAAGATCTGGAACATTGACCTATGAGGCTATAGATCAAGTAGTCAATGTTGGGTTAGGCATTACAACTGCGGTTGGTATCGGAGGAGATCCCGTTATAGGATCAAGTATGATAGATATATTAAAACATTTCGAAAATGATGATGACACAAAAGGGATTGTTATGATTGGTGAAATAGGTGGAAATATGGAAAATGATGCTGCTAGGTGGGTGAAAGACAATTTAAATAAACCTGTAGTTTCCTTTATAGCAGGACAAACCGCACCAAAAGGTAAAAGAATGGGTCATGCTGGAGCAATAATATCAGAAGGATCTGAAACAGCTGAAGCTAAAATTAAAATACTTAAAGAATGTGGAATTTCAGTAGCAAATACTGTATCTGAAATTGGCATTACAATGAAAACATTAATAGGATAAAAATATGAAAAATACACTTGCAATTATTAAACCAGATGCGATGAGAAAAGGTCATCTTGAAGATATTAGAAAAGATATCTTAGATAATGGATTTGATATCGTAGAAGAAAAAACTTTAAATCTTTCAAATGAACAAGCTTGTTCTTTTTATGACATTCATCAAGATAAGCCTTTCTTTGATGAACTTGTTGAGTTTATGACTTCCTATGAATGTCATGTGATGAAACTAGAAAAAGAAGATGCTGTAGTCGAATGGAGAAATCTAATGGGCGCAACAGATTCTCAGAAAGCTGATACTGGTACTATTAGGCAAAAATATGGTACTGATATTTCTATGAATGCTACTCACGGATCAGATAGTAACGACAATGCACATAAAGAGATTGAATTTTTTTTCAATGATTAAATATTTTTTATTAATAATTGGTTTACCTTCTGCTCTCTTTTCTCAGGAACTAAATGATGAGTGGCTAAATACTACTCTAGAAAAAAGCATACCAGAGATAGCAGTAGTAAATACTGTAGAAACATCAAATCAACCAGCAGAACAACAAAAGAATACTTACTTTACCATTCAAGTAGCAGCTAAAGCTACTTTTGAAGATGCAGAAGAAGTTGTAAAAATATTGAATAATTATAATTTTGAAGCTTTTATACAAAAAAATGATTCCAATGAAAAATTAAAGTATCGCGTTAGATATGGAAGTTTTTTATCAAGAGAAGATGCTTCTATGACGGCAAAAGATATTAAAAATGAGCTAGGATATGATTGCTGGGTGGATAAAATAGAATTATAAAAATTATTTTATTTCAAAGATTTATTTGTTTATATTGACCCTAGTTAAGGAAAGAAAATGTTACCTAAAAAAAGACAGTCCAAAACAAGATCAAAAAAGAGAAGAACTCACTATACTTCTTCCCTAGTGCATACAGTTACCTGTAAAAATACTGGAGAAGAACATCTACCGCACCATGCATACTATCATGATGGAATCCTGTATCATAAAGGAAAACCAGTCGATCAGAACTAATGAGTGATTGTTTTATTTTTTCAGGACAAGGTTCTCACCGTCCTGGAATGGGATTAAAACTTTATCAACACTCTACAATAGCTAAAGATAAAATTCATTTATCTAATCAAATTCTTGGATATAATATATCTGATATTATGTTTGATGATAACGAATCTATTCTTAGGCAGACTAACTATGCGCAGGTAGCAATCTATATTTATTCTTGCATTATTTTTGATATTATTAAAAATACTAACCATATGCCTAAGGCAGTCGCAGGACATAGCCTTGGTGAATTTTCTGCTTTATATGCCAATAGCACCTATACATTTGAAACAGGCCTTAAAATTGTAGATATTCGTGCTAAAGCAATGCATAGATGTGAAAAAAATAATGAAGGAAAAATGAGTGCTGTAATAGGGATGAGCAAAGATAAAATTATAGATATTTGTAAAGGAACAGATACTCAAATAGCTAATATTAATTCAGATCAACAAATTGTTATATCAGGATCAGCAGAATCTGTTAAATCTATATCTGAACAATTAAAAACTAATGGAGCAAAACGTATTATTGCTCTCCCTGTTAGCGGTGCATTTCATTCAAAACTAATGTCGGATGCAAAGCCTGAACTAAAAAAAGTTATTTCAAATGCTACGTTCAATGAACCAACCATTCCTATTGTATCAAATTATGATGCAGTGTTACGATCAAATCCAGATGAAATTAAAAAAGCTTTAACTGAACAAATTGATAATCCTGTTTTATGGCTCGACAGTATTAAAACATTAGGTGAAATAAATAACAATTTCATAGAGATAGGACCTAAAAAAGTACTGACAGGAATAATCAAAAAAATAGATGAATTGTTTCATATTTCTAGTTTTAATAGCTATAATGATGTAGAGGAATATTTAGATGTTTAATCATTCAAGTAAAACAGCATTAGTTACAGGTGCCTCAAGGGGTATTGGAAAAACAATTTCAATGATGCTTGCAGCTAATGGCATAAAAGTTATCGGCGTAGCAACATCGGAAGAATCTCTTAAGTCAATTCAGAATATCGACAATATCATTCCTTTTTGTTGCGATATATCAAATGAAAAATCTGTAGAACAGTTATACAATTTTTCAAAAGAACACTTTGATTCGATTGATATCCTAGTAAACAATGCTGGAATCCATATGGACAATATATTATTAAGAATGAAAACAGATGAATGGCAAAAAGTTTTAGACGTTAATTTGAATGGACCATTTTATTTAACAAGAGTCTTATTAAAAGATATGATTAAAAGCAAAAGTGGAAGGATTATCAATATTTCTTCTATTTCAGGTACTGATGGAAATAAAGGACAAAGTAATTACTCTGCATCTAAGGGAGGTTTACTTGCATTTACAAAGTCTCTTGCCAAAGAGGTAGGTCGAAGAAATATTACAGTTAATTGTATTGCTCCGGGAGTAATTGAAACAGACATGATTGCACATTTAACAGATACTGTAAAAAAGAATTACTTAGATAGAATACCATTGAAAAAATTTGGAAAACCAGAAGATATTGGGAAAATGATTTTGTTTTTATCTTCGGATGAAGCCAGTTATATTACTGGGCAAACATTTTATATTGATGGTGGAATATCACTAAACTAGATAGGAGTAGGAACTATGTCATCGAATGATAAAGTAAAAAATATTATTATAGATAAATTAGGTGTTGATGAATCAAGAGTTGTAGCCGAAGCAAGTTTTCTTGATGACTTGGGTGCAGATTCATTAGATACCGTAGAATTGATTATGGAATTTGAAGAAGAGTTTGATTTAGAAATTCCTGATGAAGATGCAGAAAAAATTACTACCGTGGGTGCTGCATTTGAATATATTAACAATCACGCTAAATAATCTTGTCAAATAGAGTTGTTATCACTGGAGAAGGTAGTATTTCTCCTCTAGGATTATCATCCAAAGAACTTTGGGACAATCTTATTCATGGTAAATCAGGTATTAAGCTAATTCAAAATTTTGATACTGAACAATTTAATGTTAAGATTGCCGGAGAGATTACAGATTTTGATCCTTTAGTGTTTTTTGAACATAAAGAATCTAGGAAGTTAGACCGTTATACCATGTTTGCTATGATAGCTGCAGATCAAGCTATTAAAAACTCAGGAATTGATTCTTCAAATGTAGGTGTTATTTTAGGTACTGGCGTAGGTGGTATGCATACCCTAGAAGAAGAACAAACCAAACTATTAAATAAAGGTCAAAGAGGTGTATCTCCTCATTTTATACCAAAAATGATTCCAAATATTGCTGGTGGTCAAATTGCTATTAAACATGGATTTAATGGTCCAAATTTTTCTCTTTCTACTGCTTGTTCTTCTGCGAGTGATGCCATAGGAATGGCATATAGATTGATTCAATCTAATCAAATTGATACAATGGTATGTGGAGGGTCTGAAGGAGGAATAACTCCTTTAACACTATCTGGATTTTCAAATATGAAAGCATTATCAAAAAATAATGAAAACCCACAAAGTGCATCTAAGCCTTTTGATAAAAATAGAGATGGATTTATTATGTCTGAAGGATCAGCGATATTGGTTTTAGAATCATTAGAAAGTGCAAAAAAAAGAGGTGCTAATATTTTAGCGGAAATTATAGGTTATGGAATTACAAATGATGCTTATCATATTACTCAACCTCACAACGAGAGTAAGGGCGCTACAAGTGCTATCGATTTGGCTTTACGAGATGCAGAAATCAATAAAGACGAAGTAAACTATATTAATGCACATGGAACATCAACATATTACAATGATATGCTAGAAACACAAGCGATTAAACAAGTCTTTGGTGATAATGCAAAAAACTTACCAGTGAGTTCTACGAAGTCAATGACAGGTCATATGCTAGGCGCTACAGGTGCAATTGAAGCAATTAGCTGTGTATATGCTATAAATAATGGAATAATCCCTCCTACTATCAATTATGAGACTCCTGACTCTGAATGCGATTTAAACTATGTCCCAAATGAGAGTATTGAATTAGATTTAAATGTCACTATTAGTAATTCTTTTGGATTTGGTGGACATAATTCTGTTCTAGCTTTAAAAAAATTTTAAGCTAATTCTTTTTTAAGAATATCAATTGATTCAACTGCGTCAATATCAACATTATTTAAGTGTCCGCACCAGTAACTGAACCAATCCAGGTAATTTAATAGATAGAATAACCCACTAAGGTCGTTTTTAAGTTTTGATGGAATTTGAATATGGTGATTTGAAGAAGTTTTGTGTTTTAATATCTCATTAGTAATATTCATCCTTTTAACATTTTGAGGCCAAGTAATATCAATCCAAATCAAAGAAAAGAAACTTTTATCAATTAATTTATTTTCCCATCCTACAATATCATTATGATTCATCTCTGGTAAAGTAACATTATAAGATAACATTTTACTATTCTCATTCAATTGACACTTTAAGCGATATCCAATAGAAGATAAATCTTCCTCTGTAATAATAACTGGAAATGTAGAGTGAGTTTTCTTGGCTAAAGTAAATACTTCAGAACTCTCTAACGAAAATTTATTAGAGTATTCTTGAAGAAGTTCTATATTAAGCAATTCAAGTAATTCATCTTCATCTAAAAGTTTTATTAATACTGCAAGGGTATATCCAAGAATAGATCTTGGAGGGTATCCTTGAGGAAGAATGTGAAAATCATGATTATCTTTCTTTAAAGACTTTAAGAGCTCTCCCCCAGATGTTATTCCAAAGATATTTTTTGTAAAACTTGATGCATGCCTATAATACGAAAGAGTTTCTTCTGTATTTCCAGAATAAGAAGAGATAATCAATAAGGTATGTTCATCTATTATAGCATTTGGAAAATAATTTCTTTCAACTATGATTTCTAGGTGAGGAGAAATATCTTTCATTATCGATCCAGCAATAGCTGATCCTCCCATACCCATAATTATAATCCTATGAATCTTATCTAAATCTAATGATAGATCTTTAGTATCGTTAATTGCATCAGATACTTGAACTGGGAAATTTTTTATTTCATTAAACATATTATTTTTCTCTTTTTAAGATTGTATTTAGCAATGACATCATATTATCTTCAACTTCAATAGGAAAAGATTTTATTATATCTTTACATTTATTTTCAAAATTTAGTAACAAATCCTGTGATTTTTCAATAATACCAGAATTTTTATAATATTCTTTCAGAGATGATTTTTTTTCTGCGATAGAACGATTTTTTATTTCTTCATTAAGCTTGTTCCAAGAATCTTTATCTTGATCTAATGCCATACATGATAAAATTGTTTTTTTACTTCTTTCTATATCAGAATTTGTTCCTTTTCCCATATTTTCTGTAGAGGTTGACATTTCAAGCATATCATCTTGCATTTGAAAAATTACTCCAAGATTTCTACCTAATTTTTTTAGTTGGGGCTTAAATTGTAAATAGTTATCACTTATTAAGGACGGTATTTCAAAACATAGTTCAAACAAAGAGCCTGTCTTCTTTTCGCTCATCAAAATATATTCATCTACAGAAGCGTTTCTTGATTCAAATTCCATATCATATGCTTGGCCTTCACATACCTCTAATATCACTTCATTGTATCTAATTAAGATTTCTAATGTATTCTTTTTAATTTTTCCAATAAAAATTGGTCCAAGCGCCCCTAGGCCATCTCCAGATAGAACTGCATGGGCATTATCCCATTTTTTATGAATAGTAGCTACGTTGTGCCTTAAATCATCTCCATCCATTATATCATCATGGACCAGTGTGAAATTATGTAATAATTCTACACCCATTGCACCGTTCATAGTATCTTTTGGATTATTATTGAACACATCTCCTAAGTACTGCACTATAAATGGCCTTAATCTCTTTCCTTCAGATTTAATAATGTATTTAATAGGATCATAAAGATATGATGGACCTTCCATATCTTGCAGCTTTGCTAGTTCTTTTAGAAAAAGATTTTTGTAATCTTGATTACTTTTAATTATCACTTAATTGTTCTAATATTTTTTGTGTGTCCTTGTAACCGTCTTCAGCTGAAGGCTCTCCGGCTTGATGTACAGAACAATTTGGCATTTCATTCATAATTTTTGCTAATGGATAGTCGTTACCGCCCTCCATTGTTCTATCACCTATAAAAATATACTCTTCATTTGAGTAGAATTTTTTTACCTCATTTAATACTTGAGACTTGTTCATACCTCTAGGTGTAATATCAATAGATATTTGTCCACCTATTACAGCATCAAGGTTATCCCATTTAGTTATAATTTGATTAGCAATATCTGCTCTTTCTTGGCTTTTTACATCATATTCAAAATAATCTAATCTTTCTTCCAGTGAACAATCTCTTCCAACAATACTAAAGTTTAACATTGAACCTCTATCTTCAATGTGATTTCCAGATCGTACTGGATACTTGCTTTTTTTTATTTCTTCTTTTAAAAAAGACAATAACTCTTCTGATGGTTTAAACTCATGATTATAGGATAATTGATTGTTTAACCACAATTGATTACCCCCACATG